>ERZ1034928.96-NODE-96-length-52431-cov-36.834371_pt1 | contig 52431 bp, 60 predicted proteins | sample MGYA00520627_ERZ1034928 | MGnify/ENA primary metagenome ERZ1034928 (study PRJEB33766, sample SAMN09781755) | gut metagenome | biome: gut microbiome | host: Homo sapiens | place: Madagascar | study: EMG produced TPA metagenomics assembly of the PRJNA485056 data set...
GTCGGATAATCCCCACAGCGGAATCTACGAAGCGGAAACCGCACGGACGCTTGACTGTAACGGCGGCAATCCCTCCTGCAATCAGGGCGGCATTGCCGTTATTGCTTTCACGCAGAATCAGCGGGATGAGGTGCGTGACCTCGGTGATCGCTCTGCTGTGGTGTGCGCCAATGCCGGGACGAAACAGCAGACCTTTGTGCTGCAAGGATCCATGATCGGCCGTGAGGACAAAAACGGTCCACAGGGTGACGGCATCAACGAGGATGTCTCTTTTACACTCAATACCGCGGACAGACACGCTGTCTGCTACGGCGTCGGCAGAGACGCATTCAACCAGGGGCAGAACGCCAAGTTCGCTCCGACCTTTGAAGAGGAGGTTCAGCCGCCGCTGGTCGCCAAAGGGGCGGGTGCTATCCAAAGCGGATATGCCGTACGATGTTTGACACCCACCGAATGCGCACGGCTTCAGGGCTTTCCGGACAACTGGTGTGCCGACCTCGGCACGGAAAACCCGACCGATGATGAAATGCACTTCTGGCGCAAGGTGTTCAAGACTTACTCCGAAGTGACCGGCTGCAAAATGAAGTCCGACAAGCAGGTTGCAAAATGGCTGAAAGACCCGTATTCCGACAGTGCGGAATATAAGATGTGGGGCAACGGCGTGGCACTCCCGTGCGTATGGTTTGTACTTTGCGGGATTGTTTGGGCTTCAACGTTGTTTTGAAGTGATTTCGATAACTTAAACGAGAATGGGAACTAATTGAAAAAAATGTGAGCAAATGCACCGTATGTGGTTGCTCACGAAATATTGAAACGCAATTCGGTTGGAATTTTTGCCCGAATTGCGGCGCGAAGATGGACGGAGGCGAACCAGATGAGTCGTAAAACGACCCCTCAATATGTTTTGAAAGCATTGGAGCGACGAAGAAAAATCGCCAACAGGCTGATGGATGCCTGTGCCGAGGTTGATTCTCTTGCAAAAAGATTTGGCGTTGACACGGACGAAGTTCCAGAGATTTTTGGCTCGGGTTGCATGATATATTGCGAACCGAAAAATGCAGAAGAAATAGCTCGTGAGCTGTTCGAAAAAGCAATCGCAAAGGAGGAAAAAGAATGAACGCAAAAGAAGCGGTAAAGTGTATCAAAGATGTTCTTGGTTCCGATTGCCACTATGATGAATCTCTTGGTTATCAACTCACCTCTGGTGATTTTGAGTGGCTGGAAGAAGCAAAAGAAGCTCTCGAAAAACAGATACCGAAAAAGCCGACTTTTGAAGGTGATGGCTATGATGACAGCGGAAATATGATTTACGACACATGGATTTGCCCGTGTTGTGAAGACCGCTATGAGGTCGATTACGAAATGCATAACCACTGCCCGACCTGTGGTCAAGCGATAGATTGGAGTGACGAGAAATGAAATCCGTACTTATAAGCATTCGCCCGAAGTGGTGCGAGTTGATAGCGTCGGGCAAGAAAACGATTGAGGTGCGCAAGACGCGACCGAAAATCCCCGCGCCGTTCAAGTGCTACATATACGAGACGAAAGCGCGGTCGGACATGCCGACATTTGTTGACGAGGACGGTCATGTACTTTACACGGGGCGCGGACAGGTCATCGGAGAGTTTATGTGTGATGGCGTGTACGAAAATACGTCTTACGATTGCGAACAGTCTTGTGTTTCTGTATCGGAACTCAAGAAATACGCAAACGGAAAACCGCTCTACGGCTGGCACATCTCCGACCTCAAAATCTACGACGAGACGAAAGAGTTGAGCGAGTTTGGCAGAGGATGCGACGCAGAACATATAAACGAAATTCACTGCCGAGACTGCAAGAAACTGGTGTCTTTTGATGACTGCTGTGAAGTAATGTGCAAGCCGTTGAATCGTCCCCCGCAGTCGTGGTGCTATGTGGAGGAATTGTTATGAAGAGAAAGAAAAAAAGCAAAGTCATTGAATGGTACATAAAGGGCGAGTACCATTGCGATAAATGCCCGTTTTGCTTTGGCGGCGAATATCTGCCCGGATGCGACGACTACGAAGATGCCGGATGCTACATTTTCGGAGATTTGCGGGACACTTGCCGCTTGATTCCACCCATTCGCTTTATCCTCGGATGGGGAAAGCGCAAGAAGATGCAATACATCGAAAATCACCAGTACGATGGTGTTTGCGAATATATGGAAGAACGGTTTGACAAGGAGCAAAAGTTCCGAAAAGCGTTCCGTGAGCAAATCGACGCAAAGTACGCCATCTGCCACAAAGACTCTAACGGAGAGATATTGAAAGGCGCAGATGGCAAGCCGTATGCTCTTGACGAAGATTGTTATGTCGACAGTGTCTATAAGTTGGGGCTTGAAGCGGAAAACATATTCCATCAGCCGAAGCCATACGAACCTTTGCGAAAGAAGTGGGCGGCACTTATCAAAGAAACATGGCATAGATTTATTGGTGTTTTTAAGCCGTATTTTTATACGTAATTGGAGTGAAAAAAATGACCTGTAAAGATTGCATACACTATGAAGTTTGCTCGCAGTTTTCAAAAGCGGATGGGGCAAATCACGAATATTACACTTACACAAACCTATCCGAAAAATGCGAGTGCTTCAAAAGCAAAAGAGTACTTGATGCTTGTTGCGGAAGTCGGATGTTTTGGTTTGACAAAGAAAATCCGGATGTTGAGTTTGTGGATAATCGAGAGTTCGAGGACATGGAAATATGGAAAAGCGGCAATGGGAAGGCAACACGATATTGCTCGGTTCATCCGACCACTCTGGCAGATTTTACCGCATTACCTTTTCCGGACAACACATTTTATCACGTTGTGTTTGATCCGCCGCATTTGCTCAAAGTTGGAGATAGTTCTTGGCTTGCAAAAAAGTACGGAAAACTAAAAGATGATTGGTCAACTATGATACATGATGGATTCTGGGAATGCATGCGTGTCCTTAAGCCGAATGGAACGTTGATTTTCAAGTGGTCCGAGATTGATATTCCGGTAAAAAAGATACTTGATGCGATTCAATGCCAGCCGTTATATGGGTACAAAAGCGGAAAACAAGCGCATACGCACTGGATGTGCTTTATGAAGTTATAGGTTTAGTGAGAAAGAAAATAAAGAATGAAAAAAATTCCGAAAGGAGAATTTGAAATGAAAGCATACAAAGGTTTTGACAAGGATTTGCAGTGCAAAGGATTTCAGTATGAGATTGGAAAAGAGTATGAAGAACCAGAGGTAATTTTGTTCAACAAGGGTTTTCACGCCTGCCTCGCCCCTCTTGACGTTTTCAAATATTACGCCCCGGCGACCAGCCGATTTTGTGAGGTAGAAATCGACGGAGAAATCGAAAAGGCAGTAGACGATTCCAAGATTGCCGGGACAAAAATCAAGATTATCCGCGAGATCAGTCTTGCTGAACTGATTGCGGCGCAAAGAAAATATGAAAAAAGGGAAAAAGGTGCGGTTGAAAAGACCGTAACAGCGGGAGACTACGGCGCGGCAACGGTAGGAAACTACCGCGCTGCAACGGCGGGATACGGTGGCGCGGCAACAGCGAGATACTGCAGCGCAGCAATGGCAGGATACCGCGGCGCGGCAACAGTGGGAAACTGCAGCGCAGCAATGGCAGGATACCGCGGCGCGGCAATGGCAGGAGACTACGGCGCGGCAACGGCGGGAGACTTCGGAACAGCCGTTTCCGGCGGAAGTTCAAGCACAGGAAGGGATGGACTTTGCGTTGCACGTGGGAATGGTTGCCGCGTGAAAGGCGGTCTCGGCTCTGTGCTTGTCCTCGCCGAAGAGAAATGGAATAGTGTGAAAATTGTGCATTGTAAGTCGGCGGTTGTTGACGGTGAGAAAATCAAAGCCGATACCTGGTATACGTTGCAGGACGGCGAATTTTCGGAGGTTGGGGAATGAAAACACTGAATCTTGATGTTGGTTTTTTCAAGAACCGGAAAATCGTAAACATCCTTCAGATGCCGGAGGGAGATTCCCTGGTAAATATCTGGCTTCACCTTTTGTGTCTCGCCGCAGAGGTGGACGATAACGGGAGAATTTATCTTTCGGAATTGGTGTCTTACACACCGGGGCAGCTTGCAAAGAACATGAACCGGAGACCGCACGAAATTGATGCCGCACTTCGTTTGTTTGAACGCCTGAAGATGATTTCGCGGGAGGACGAAAAGATTCAGATTTTGAACTGGGGAAAATATCAGAGCCAATCTCCGATGACAGAGCGGCAACGGGAAATGTTTGACGGATTTCTTTCGGAATATCCGGTTAAAACGAATGTTTCCAATGCACGAAAAGAGTTTTCAAAACTATCTCCCGATGAAGATCTTTACCGCAAAATCATGGACGGCGTGGCAGAGATAAAAAACAAGGTTCGCCTGGAAGGAACGAGGTTTGTTGTGAATCCTGCCCGGTATCTTGGTGAGCGGAGATGGGAAGACGTTCTGTCGGTTTCTCCTTTGAAGAAAACGGGGGCACGATACGTTTCCAGGATTCGTGAGGAAGACCTGAAAAAATCTGCCGAGGAAGATCTGAGGATCATTGATAACGAGTTGAGAGGTGAACAGTATGGCGAATACAATTCCTGACGGATATCGAATCAGCGAAGACGGAAACTTTGCCGTAAGCCGCAACGGGGATGTTCTTCGGCGAGCACGCGGCGCATGGGAAAAAACAAAAACATTTTCAGTAGCCGGACGACCTTGCGTGTCAACCTACCTTCCGGAAAAAAAGAAACAGATTCAGAAGTACGTTTCTATTCTCGTTGCCAAGGCGTTTGTGTCAAACGAAGAAAAAGAAAAGGTCTATGTCTCGCACATAAACGGCGACCTTATGGATAACCGGGCGGAAAACCTTGAATGGATATCGAAGAGAGAGCGGGCGATTCGTCTTTACCAAAACAATCCGGATCTTGTGTATGACAAAGAAAAGCGATGTGAAGTGTGCGGAAATCCTTTGGGGAAAAATTCAAAAAAGACCATCTGCCGGGAGTGTGAAAAGAAAAAAGCCGAAGAATCCAAGAGAAAGCGGTCGATTCTTCTGGAAGAAATGAAAAAAGGAATCTTGTCGTGGGATCTTTCACGAAACGAGAAAATTCTTCGGATGCACGAAGGAGGCATTTCTTTGGTCGAGATTGCGAAAATGTTCCACCTGACACGTGAACGTGTGCGCCAGATCTGCCGGAATAAGGGAGCAAGTGCTTATGTGAGGACGTACAAAGGCGAATTGAAAGCATTGCGGAAGCAGAAAGGTTTGACGCAGGCGAAAGCCGAAAGGAAAAGCGGACTGAAGCACGGATATCTTACTTATGCAGAAAACAGAAGCCGAATCCGCCGGGATTATGCGGAACGCCTTGCGGAGTTGTACGGAGTGCCTCTGGAGCGTTTTGCCGAGGAGGTTTTGTTGTGACGAAAAAGAGATTTATTCTTCGTGAAGTGCTTTTTCGCGTCGGAGAAAATCTTTACACGGTAAACGAATATGCGGAGAAACACGGCATAACGGCACGGCGCGCGTATTATCTTCTGAGCCATCATTATAAACGTGACATGGAAGCATCCCGGAAGAAGTGGGAAAAGGAACAGTTGGCGATTCTCACGCTTTGCTGGCGGTGCAAACGGGACGGTCGGACATGCCCCTGGATGGCGGCGGAAAAGCCGGTTCCCGGTTGGGACGCAACCCCGACAAAAATTCAGCACAAACGGCGCGGGAAGATTCGAGAAGCCGAATCCTTTTTTGTTCATCGATGCCCTTTATTTGAAGAAAACAACAATTGAAAAGGAGTGTAAATCATGGAAATCACAAACAGTTTGGCAACCAGAAAAAACGGGGGGAAAATAAAATTTTCCCAAGCGATTCAGTCCCCGGCGTATCAGCAGTTGATTAACTCGGCAATTTCGGATGAAAAGAAGCGGCAGCGTTTTGTAACAGACGTTCTGGCGACGGTTTCCTCAAACGAAATGTTGAAGCGGTGCGACGCGGCAACCGTCCTGTCTTCCGCTTTGCAAGGGGTGTCGCTTGACCTGTCTTCCACGCTCGGAGAATACTGGCTGGTTCCGTATCGCGTTGGGAAACCGGATTTTGAACATCCTGAAAATGAAACGTATCACGCACAGTTTCAGTTGGGTGTTGCCGGGCGTGTCCAACTCGCAATGCGGAGCGGACAGTACGCAGACCTTGATACGCTTGAAATCCGGCAGGGCGAATACAAGGGGCGAGACAAGAAGACCGGAAAGCCCGTGTTTGAGTTTGTGGAAGACGAAGAAAAACGGGAAGAACTTCCGATTATCGGATATCTTGCCTGGTTTGAATTGCTGAATGGATTTCGGCATTCGGTTTATTTCTCAAAAGAAAAGGTTCTCCGCTGGGCAGACCGATACTCCAAAGCATTCAGCCGTGACCTTTACGAGCGGTATCTTGCCGGGAAAATCACGGACTGGAAAGAAAAACAGAAGTGCTCGTCTCCGTGGTATGAGCGGTTTGACAGCATGGCGGAAAACACGGTTTTGAAGCAGTGCCTGAAACGGGGCCCCAAGTCGATTGAAATGCGCACGGCTGAAATGGCGGAAGAAAAGGCGGAGATTGAAGCAAATGCTGCCGTTTCGGAGACGTTTTCCGAAGAAAGTCCCGAAGACAACTTTTTTGAGGGAACGGAAACGGCGCAGATTGAAGATATCCCTGAACCGAAAGAAACGCCGAAAGCCGCCTCGAAAAAAAGAACGACAAAGAACGAGGTAGTTTCTCATGAAGACGGGCAGGGATAACGGAAAAGAGTTGGACGAGGATGAGATTCAATCCGTTGTCCGGTATTACACCGATTATTTCCGTCACTTGCGTGCGACAAGAGGACAAGTACGGCGTTGGATGCAGTCTGTGTTAAGACAACGCGGCTACAGCCAACAGACAAAAGACCGAATTATAGAATGTATGGGTCTTGAAACGAAAGGGGTACAAAACAATGAACATCAACCGAGTAATTCTGATGGGACGGCTGACGGCTGACCCGGAACTTCTCCAGACACAAAGCGGCGCACATGTGACAAAGTTTTCCGTTGCCGTGAACCGTCCGGGCAAAGATAAGGGTACGGACTTCATCCGTTGCGTCGCTTTCAAAAACACAGCGGAGTTTATAACGAAATACTTCCGCAAAGGAAATCTGATTATTCTTTACGGAAACATTCACTGCGACAATTACACCGATAAAGACGGAAACAAACGATTTTCGGTTGAAGTAACGGTGAACGAAGCGTCTTTCGGAGAATCGCGCAAGGCGGCGGACGAGTATCAACAGGAAAACGGTGATTACACCGAACCCGCACCGCAAACGCCGTCTTCGGTGCAGGTGGGAAAAACGAAGGTGAAGTTGAGCGCAGAAGCGGATGATTACGACATTAAGGAGATTGCCGATGACGATCTGCCGTTTTAGAAAGAAGGAATGAAATGTGACATACGAAGAAAGAGAGCGGATTTTTTCCAAAGACGTATTATCCCTCGATGACCTGGCGAATGTTCTGAATTTATCCAAGAGCGAGGCGTGTCAGCAGATGAAGCGCATCAAACTCCTGTCCGGTGACCGGTTGGGGGTCAAGGGAAAACTACACGTTACAGATTATCTTGTGTGGGCGGGGATTCCGAAAGAATCCCTTGCCGCACGGTATACCGACGCAGAAAGGAGCGATGGAAGTGCCGGCAACGATCGAACCGCACAAAACGCGCCAAGAATGGCTTTCCTGTCGCAACCGAGGAATCGGTGCTTCTGAAATTTCCGTGATTCTCGGCGAATCAACCTACAAGACTGAACAGGATTTGTGGATGGAGAAAACGGGAAGAAAATCCCCGGACGATTTGTCGGACAATCCGCAAGTGCAGTACGGGACAGAAGCCGAATCCCTTTTGCGAGCATTGTTTTTGTTGAAACACAAGACACTCCGGATGGTTTATCGTCCGTATGATGTTTACGTTTCGGAGAAAAAGCCCTTTATGCGGGCAACGCTCGACGGAGAACTGATCCAAACAGACGGAACACACGGTGTTTGGGAGTGTAAAACGGCTTTGATTCAAAGCAAGGCGGCAATGGAAGACTGGAACGGGCGAATCCCGCAGAAGTACTATCTCCAGATTCTCCACCAACTTTATGTTACGGAGTTTGACTTTGCGATTCTGAATGCGGAACTTCGCTTTCCGGATAACAATTCGGAAATCCGGGAATACACGATCAACGCCGCCAACGTTACGGATGATATGGACTATGTTTCGGAAGAAGCCGAGCGGTTTTGGAAATTCGTAGAGGAAGACCGAAAGCCGCCCATGAAATTGAGGTTATAACGATGTTTACATTTACAGACGAAGACGGAGTGACACAAACTGTACAGGACGAAAACATGTGCCACGCATATCACGCAGACTGCATGAAATTCATGCGTTCGTGTCCGGATAGGTTTTTTGACCTCGCCGTCGTAGACCCGCCCTATGGCTCAGCGTGTGACGCGGTGGGGGTACTCGGTGGAATCGATTCGGCGGAGTGTTTGACCGCTACAAAGAAAGTGTGCCGGACGGGCGGAAAGTGGGCGGCAAAGTACGGGAAAAAAATCGTAGCGTGGGACATTGCCCCGAAACAGGAATATTTTAACGAATTGTTTCGTGTCTCACGCAATCAGATTATATGGGGCGGAAATTATTTCCCGCTGCCGCCGACACGCTGTTTTCTTGTGTGGAGAAAAACAAACGTGCAGGAAGACTTTACGATGGCAATGTGTGAATACGCATGGACGAGTTTCAATGCCAACGCAAAAATGTTTGAAGCAAGTTCGCAGATGATTCCGAATCGGTTTCATCCGACACAAAAGCCGGTTAAAGTTTACGAATGGATTTACAGTCACTATGCAAAGCCCGGAGACAAAATTCTTGACACACATCTCGGAAGCGGAACATCCCGCGTGGTCGCTCATGATATGGGTCTTTATTTTGTCGGAACGGAAATTGACAAAGAATATTTTGAAAAACAAGAAAGACGTTTTGAACAGGAAACGTTGCAGCTGCAACTTTCCGAGGAGGTGACACCATGACAATTTGCGGAAAAGAAACATGCGCAAAATGCGCCAAAGAGGGAAAACCCATCGGCGAATGCAAAGAGGAACTTCGGCGCAGGGCAATCCGGATTGCAAAGACCCTCCGGGATACCGAAAGCCGGTCAAAGCGCAGATTGCTTGATGATGCGGCAAACATCCTTGAAACCATGCTGAAACAATTGGAAAATTACAAGTGAAAGGTAGAAGAACATGACAAACGAACTTACTATCCCCGTTTCGGACCCGGAAGAAATCGGGTTCGTTGTAAAAGAAGATTTTGTAAACAAACTGCCGGAGATTCTTTCCAACATCGCCCAGATCAAGGCGTGGGCGTTGGAACGAACGGAGCAAGATCGGACACTCGTGTTGCAGACCGAGAAAGACTTTGAGACGGCAAAGAAGCGATGCGCCGAACTGAACCGCGTAATTGACAGTATCGAAAAGAAGAAACGGGAAGTGAAAAAGGCGTACAACGCTCCGTATCTCGCCTTTGAAACCGCCCTGAAAGACGTAATCGGCGTTCTGTCGGAGGCACAGTCCAACCTGTGGTCGCAGGTCCGGCAAGCCGAAGCAAACGAACGCGCGGCAAAAGAAGCGGAGTTGCGGACTGCGTATGAAGAAATGCTTGGAGACAATCTGGAGTACAAGCCGTTTGAGCAGGTCTTCCGCGATTCCTGGACAAACCGATCTGTGACCCGGAAGAAGGTACTGGCTGAAATGTCGGCTCTTGCCGAAGGTGTAAAGAAAGATCTGGAATCCTTGAAATCCGTCGGGGGCGAAAACACGGCAACGCTTCTTGTGGCGTATAAGAACGGATCGTCCCTGAACGACTGTCTGAATCTTTTATCCAGAATCCAGGAAGAACAGAAAAAGGTTCGGATGGAAAAACCCGAAGAAACACCTGTTGACCCGGAGACTGCGGCGGAAGAACCGAAAGAAACGGACGAAGTGCTGAACATCGCCTTCCGGGTATATTGTACAAGAAAACAACTTGCCGCGCTGAAAGACTTCCTCCTGAAAAACAAGATCAAATACGGAAAGGCGTGATTTCGTGGGAGCCCTGTTTCTGCAAAAGGGAGAGTTGGGAACGGTCTTTGCCCTTGGTTTTGGAAGTCTTCCGAAAAGAAAAGAGGGATGCTCCTCCGAGCGCATGACATTCGGGCAAACGGCAAGGGGAATCCGTTTTATCAAATTCCCCTTGACCATCGACTACGTCAAGAACCCCGAAACGGGAAAGAGAATGTGGCAAACGGTCAACGCCTGTGTGTTTGATACGCGAAGAAACCGCCCTTTTTACGAAGTCGCCGAAAACCTGAAAGAATACGATTCGGTGGTTTTCATCGGGAGGATGGTGGATCGTTTTAGTGTAATCAACGGGGAAGAATCCGTGTACCATGAGCTTCAAATTTCCTACCTTTCCCGTATCGGCAATCCGCTTGACGCAGATCCGAAACCGAGAATCCCGCCGAAGCCGGTGGTGCAAGAGCCGGAAAGCGATGCGGACGATTACGATTTTTAAGGAGTGTGAGACCATGTATTATATCGGGATTGACCCCGGACAAAAGGGAGGAATCGCCGTTATCAACGAGCGAAACGCTCTCCTGGACGTTTTCCCCTATTCAAACACAAAACTTTTTGACATCGCAAAATTTATGAGCAATGTTGATGAGAATGTTGGGGTAATGTGCTTTATCGAAGATGTACATTCCATGCCGAAACAGGGCGTTGCGTCCACCTTTGCTTTCGGAAAAGGATTCGGATATATCCTCGGCGTTGTCGAATCCAGCGGGATTCCTTATCAGTTGGTTTCGCCGAATAAATGGAAGAAACACTTCGGTCTGAACAGCGACAAAAACAAAAGCGTGGAAATGGCGAAGCGGTTTTTCCCGGCACAGACGTTTCTTCCGACTTCACGATGCACGAAACCAAGTGACGGCATGGCAGAAGCGTGTCTGATTGCGCTTTACGGAAAAAGAACCGATCGGGGGTGAATCTTTTGATGATTGAAAGCGGAACACATATCCGTTGCCGAGGTGGGGATTTCGATGATCCTTGCGGGAACATCCTCGGAGAGGTTTTTCCGGATCGCGTTGAATTGAAGCGGCACGGAAGAATGTACACTGTTTATCCCACGCCGAATACGCATATCACCATCCGGTGCGAACGGTGCGGAACCGAAACGGAGTTGTACTTCTACGGGACGGCGCAGCAGGAGGAATTGTGGACGATATGAATTTTTTTTCATTTTTTTGAAAAAATTTTGGTATTCGCATTGCTTACTTTGAATTTTCATGGTATAATTTCAGTGTAAAGTTCAAAAATGACGAGCTCAATTCAGAGCGTTTCATTTTCTCTTTTTCTCCTCTTTCCTTCTTTTAACCGTGTGCCGCCGGATAAGCGGCACACGGAAACCTCCTTACAGGAAAGAGCCGTAACGTGATATTACTTCACATCTGATATTGCTGAAGAGGGTTTTCTTCCCTTTTCTTTCGTCGGTCTATTCTGACCCAAAACAGCCAAGGATATTGTTTTCATAGGGCTTGATTTTGGAAGGGATAGACCGACCTTTTGCGAACAAGAAAGGACACGTATGCAGAAGGACAATCATTGTTGTATCTTATGCGGAAAAGACCGAAAGAAGGGTGCGTCTTTCCGGATGCGCTGTCTCGGCGAATCCGCCTATTGCATCGACTGCGAGGAAAAGTATTATATGCGCATGGCGGAAGAATGCGGGATTCACATTGCCCTCTATTCCGCTTGTGCTGCCTTCAACGTGCCTTATCTGCCGACATTGATTTCAGCGGATGAATATCAGGAATTTTCCGAGCAGGACAAAAAATGGTCTTATTATCTTGACAAACTGGAAAAGTCCGGTCTGAATGAACGCGATGGGAAGCCGAAAGGTTTTCTCGACGGCATTATCAACATTCTGCGTGTATTTGGGAAAGACCTGACCGAAGCCGACACGGCGAAATATTTACGGGTGGAATTTTCCCGTCTTGCGGCGAAAAACGGCACGGAAGCCCAACGGGAAAAATGGGGCGAGGAAGACGGTTATACGGACGACGAATATAACGCTTTAGACCGCATGTACAACAACCGTGTGCAGGGCTTCAAGGGGGCAACCATTTCCGAACAGCAGGAATATGTTATTACGGAAGTGTGCAAATGGCAACTGGTTGCAGACCGTCTTCGTCGGCAGAATGAAATCAAAGGTGCAACGGACGCACTGAAAGCCGTCGATGCGCTTTTGGCTTCGGAGTGTATGCGAAAAAAAGACGAAAAGCCGCTGGAAGCACAGCGAATTGACGCATTGGTTGTTGCGTTGGAAAACGCCGGACTGATGGAAAACGGACAGTTGCTGACTTACGATGAAACGGTTGAAGTTTTGCGCGACCGATTTGTCAAGTCGAAAAAATACGATTATTCTCTCGACGTTGCCGATCAGGTTGTCTTCGCTTGTCTCAACGCCATACGCTCAAATGCAGATTTGGCACTTCTGACAGACCTGGAAGACGAATATGCGGTAGAAGACGAATACGAAGAATGCGCCGAAGAAGAAACGGACGCAGAGCGGGAAGCCAAGCGATACGCAGGGTTGACCAAAGTAAACATTGTAAAATCTGAAAAGCGAAAAGAGGAATAGGTGACACGAGATGCCCACCGGCTACAGAGGAGAAGGGAAGACGTTTTCCAAAAAACTGGGGAAATGGCTGAAAAAAGAGACGCAAAAGGCGTTTGATTACGATTCTTTTTCCGAAGAAGACCGCCGCACATGGGCGTTGATTATCAGTTTCTTCCGCTTTTATCCGGATTACTTCTACGACATGATCCGATCGGAAAACGCCAGGTATAAACTGGAACTTCCTCAGCGGATGATGCTTCGGATCTGGGCGAGATATCGCAATACGTATATAACCGGCGGGCGCGGAATCACAAAATCGTACACGCTTCAACTTTCCAAAGACCACGACGGTATCTTTTATCCCGGTGAAAAAATTCGGTATGTTGCACCGGCGCAAAAGCAGTCTGCCAAGATTGCCTCAGACGCTTTCAAAACGGTGGAGGAAAACTATCCCCTGCTTGCTTCCTGGTGGAACAGAAACTCCGACCGACCGGACATGTTTCGCATCACAACGGTGTATGGCTCGGAATTTACGATGTACGCCCCCCGCGGCGACAACTGCGGTGCGATTGTCGGGGAAGAAATTGCGCAGGAAGGCGCAGACGGATTCGATATTCCGGCGTTTGAATCGGATATTTCCCCCACGTGCCGCCTGACGAGGAAAATTCACGGTGCCACCGACCGGACGCATATCAACCTGAAAGAAACCTACATCTCCAACGCTTCTTCCCGGCAGAACCGGGCTTACACCGTATATCGGTTTAACGCCCTGAAAGATATGATTCACGGTGACAAATATGACGGGTACTGCCTTGACATGCCATGGACGGTTGCCCTGCTGTGCAATCTGCGCGATGTAGCGTATTATAAAAAAGAGCGGAAAAAACTTACTGCCGAGGCATGGCTGCGGGAAATGGGTGTTTTGTACACCGGAAACGGAGAAAGCCCCGTTGTTACGGACGCAGTGCTGGCTCGAAGCAAAAAACTCATGCTTGCCGAATTTGAACACTGCGGAGATCCGGATGCGATTTATATCGTGTCGCATGACGTTTCCTATGTAGACGGGAGAAAGACGGCAAAATGCGCAGATGTTGTGCTGAAACTGGTCGAATCTCCGAACGTACACAAACGGGACAAGTTTATTGCAAAAGTTGTTTTTGTTGACAACTATGCTCCTCCCAAAACAGCGTCTTTGCAGGCGCAGAAGCTGAAAGATCTTTGGCGAAGGTTCTGTAAAAACGGATGCGGTGCAACCTATCTTCTGGTTGACGCTCAGGCATACGGCACGGAAATCGTCGAAAACCTGATGAAGCCAGCCAACGACGGCTTACCGCCGCTCTGCTGCTACGAACACATGATGTGCGCCGACATCGAACAGCCCGGTGCGATTCCGGTTATTTATCCGATGAAAGCAAATGCGCGGGGTTCTCTTGACCCCGATACGGATATGATTGTTTATGCGCAGGCGGAATTTGAACAGGGAAACGTGGAGCTTCTGACCGGCTCTGTGTTGGATGGTGTGGAGGCGTACAAAAATACGCACGGAATTAAGGATATTTTTTCCGAGGCGGCAATTTCCCAGCCGTACAAAATGTCCGAATTGCTTTGTCAGCAGATTGCAAACCTTCAGTTGGTTCTTTCCGGTGCGTCTCTGAAGGAAAAGCGAAAATCCAAAGCGATTCAGCGCGATATCTGGTCTGCGTTGAAATATGCACTCCGTCTGAAAGAGAAGCTGGAGAAGAAAATGCTCCGGCGGAAATACCGGGCGGAGAGTTCGTGGAAAAAAATCATTGAGGAAGGTGCGGCATCCTCTTTCGGAGAAACGTCCGGATCCGGTGGTCGCTCGTCCCTGATTGGTTTGCGAAAAATACGTTGAGAGGAACGGTTTGCTGCATGGAAACATCGACGGATTATCGTTTATTTGTCGGGAAAACTTTTCCTGATAAAAAATACACCTTCTATTCTTCGGAAAGCCGTTACTATCTTGTTTTTGCGACAACGTGTCCGGATGGTTTTATGGAAGTCCCCGAAGACGTGATGTCCGAACTGAATGATGAAGAAAAGATCTGGCTTTTGCGTGCGAAAATGGACGTAAACATTGCGTACATTAACGAGCACACGAAAGAGTATACCGATTTTCTCGGAGAGTTTGCGGACAATTTTGAAAAAGAACTTCAGGAGGAGATGCGTGCTTATGAAAAAAAATAGAAAAGACACCATGACCCTGGACGAACTTTCCGCGGAAGCCATATCGCGTGGAAACGATCTTGAGATAAGGTCTTGCCGCGGCGGCAAAAAGGTGTTTGAAGTAAGCAAGCGTCTGGTTGCGGTCATGCTCGACGAAGCGGAGGAAGACGATGGATAAAGAGGTATTCAGCCGGGTTAAGCGGGAAGTCCTGCGGCAATATTACGAAGAAGGTAAAACTCCGGAAGAAATCTTCGAGAATTATTACAAACAGTATTCACCGGACATTTCTCTTGCATCCTTCAACCGAAATCTGCGGAACTGGAAGAAGAAAATCGCTTTCGATCAGAAGCTTCTGGACGGAGCCAATCTTAAATACAAATTTGCCCCGTATGCGTCAACCGTGCAGGTGAACGCAAACGGAGACGTTACTCAGGCGTGGATCAAGCAGAAGACGGACCGAGAAGAGCAGATTGATCGTCTGGTGGAGGAAATCCGCAAAAATCAGACCCCTGTTTCCGATGTTGTCCCCTTCCGGGGCGAAGTGGAAGGGCGAATGCTGGAAATTCCTCTTTTCGATATGCACTTTGGTGTATCCGATTTTGACACATACCGAAACACGCTGAATGAGATTCTTCGGATTCTGGAGCGCGGATATGATGAAATTCATCTAATTCTCGGTCAGGACATGCTTCACAACGACGATTTTGAAGGGAGAACAACCAAGGGAACCCCGATTGAAAAGGTTGATATGGTAAAGGCATGGAATGACGCACGGTCGTTTTGGTTTACTGTGATTTCTTCCGCTGCGGAGTTTTCCAACCGCGTTGTGATTCATTACAGCAAAGGGAATCACGATAAAACCATTTCCTGGGCGTTTGTGCAGATGCTGAAAGAAGCATATCCGAACCTGGAGTTTGACGACGATCTGAGAATGAGAAAGTGCATATTTTGGCAAAAATGCTTTGTCGGTTTCGGACATTGCCACGCCGGAAGTCAGAACGCCGCCGATCTTTTCCGCAGTTTCATTCTGGATTTTCCGAAAGAATTTGCGGATTCCACGGTAAGAGAGATCCACACAGGGCATTTACACCGCGAAGGCGACAAGGACGAAGGGGCAATGGTGCGCCGTTTGTCTTCTGGGACAAAGATTGATGAATGGACAAACGATAACGGCATGAACGGCAAGCACCGACGTTTTATGGTGTTTGAATATACGCCCGGCAAGTTGTCGGCAATTTACTACGTATGAGAGAGGTTTTTGTATGGCAGAGGACAAAAAAACAGAGGGCATGCGTGAAAATTCGTGGTCTTCTGTCATTTCAAGGTTTGGTAATCTGGCAAGTCAATATCAGGGACTGCCGCAGGAATCCATTTATGCGGCATTCTCCCGCGCCGGTTGGGGTCTTGCAAACCAACCGCAAATACAGAATGCGCGAATCAAAGGCATATCTTCCCTTCCGTGTGATTACACGAAAGAAGACCTCGGAATGTTTCTGCGTGATCCGTATAATTCGGAAATCCCCCTGCGGCAGACCAGTGAAATTCTGAAGTATACGGCATACCCTTACGCGAAGCTGATTAAGATGGAGTCGGACATTCCGACCTATCGGTATTATGCGCTTCCGTCCGAGTTGACCGAAGAACAGGCGCAAAGCAAAGACTTCAAGCGGGAAACTTCCCTCGTGGACGCTTTCAACCGAGAGTTGCGACCGGATAAATGGGCACACGAAATCGCGGGAAAAGCCCACACATTCGGAAAGGTCGCCTATTGTCCGCGGTATGAGGTGGATAAAATCCACGGAAAAGTAAACTATGCGTTTCTCCAGCAGTTGCCGACGGATTGGACTGTCCTGATCGGGTATAACAACGTATCCGGTTACACCGTCTCTTTCAACATGATGTACTTTCTGCAACCGGGCACAGATTATCGGCAGTTTGGAGATTTATTCGTCCCTTATCTTTCGGGATTCCGCAGAATCTTTGAGCCGCCCAGGGGTGAGAAATACGTTTATTCTTCCGCGCCGAGCGTGGAGCAGAAAAACGGAAACCGTGTCAATATCTATCCGGAAAACATTGACCGCGAATCCGAAGGGAATCCTCGTCTTTTCCTACAGAATGGCACGTGGATGTATTGGGTATCGCTTCCGATTGACAAGGTGTTTGTGTTTGAAATCGACGACACGTCCCCGGCGACGGTGCCCTTCATGGCGGGTCTCATGCTGACGTATTCGCAGGAGAGCGACTTTGAGCAGGCGCAGTTGTCAAACGTTATCAATCCTTTGTTGATGTTTCTTACGGGCGAAATCGACTATTTCAGCGATGACGGCGCACGGGTAGAGGATTCTTACCGCCTTTCAAACGGAGGCAGGAAACTGTTTGAGGTTCTTTTTGATCAGATGCTTTCCCGCACCAACACAAGCGGTGTCGGATGGTATACGGCTCCGGTCAAGAACATTAAAAGCCACACGTTCCCCGAAAGTGCAAATGCAAACAACATTGCTTCGTCTTATAACGCCTATGCGTCGGGAAAATCCGGCACAAGTGCTTTGATTCCGGTGGACGACGATATCAAGGCGGCACAGGTTCGGGCAAGTGAACTGATTGAAGGGCGATTCACAACGGCAACCATCTACGCACAGATGGAAAACATGATGAATCGCATTTACCGCTCACTGCGGTTGCGTTTTGACTGGCGATTCCGTATGTTCGGGACAATCTTTACGGAGGAAGACATTCAAAAGAGCGCGGAGGCAAGAATATCCCGCGGAGACCTTCTTGGTTACGTTGAAATGGCAGCGTTGTCCGGGCTTTCCCTGTCCGAGTGGGTGGCAGGAATGCGGATGGCGCGATCCATGAAACTGACGGATTTGCTTGAAGTGCCGCAGACGGCATACACGCAAAGCAAGAACAGCAGCGGCGGCAGACCGGAAACGGACGATATGAGCGATGCAAAAGAAAAAAGTATTGATGCCGGGGAATCCGGAGAGTGAGGTGAATCATTGAACCATGAACATCAAAGAAATCTATTCGTATGACAATCCTTCCTTCTCTCCCTTGCGAAATCCGGCGAGGGACGTTGTCAAGGCGTATCAGGACGCGGCACGTTTCTTTGATACGGCGCAAGAGTATGTCTATATCGAACAGGGAATGCAGAATCTCGCAAAGGTAATTCACGAAAACGCACATCGGTTTCCAAAGAGGTTTGACGCTTTCATTGACATGCTGCACGAGCGACATCTGATGGGAGAGTATCCCGAAACGCCGGAATTGGACTGGAAGGAAGAACTGAAAAGCGTAGACGATGTGTTTTCCTTTCTTTTGCGTGTCCTGGAGAACATCCAGAACGCCTTGGAAGAATTTCACAGGGTGACTGACACGGCACCCTTCCGGCCAATGGCATTAAAAACGGAAGAGCTCATGCTGGAGAACTCCGAGAACTTTATCCCTTACCTTGAAATGTGGTCAAGATGGGATGCCGACGGCGGAAGCAAAACGAGTTTCGATTCCTGGTGCGAAAAGTACCTGGAAGAATAAGACAACACACTCCTTTGCAAGCGGGCAGGGAGAACAGTCAAGCGGGACTGTAGGGCAAGTATGCCTTGCAGTCCTTTTTATTTTCTGAAAACTGCAAAGGAGAAAAAAACATGAGCGATTTTAAGACCGTCAAGGGTCGTATCGTGTCGAATGTAGGAGAACTTCGCGTTTGTGGTGAAGCAGACCGATGGTTGCAAAAGGTTGAACTGTGGCTCCTCAACGGCGAAACGAACCGGAACGACTGGCGATACGAAAACCTTGAACAGCACAGACACTTGTTTGCCGATACACCGATTCTCGTTGCCTATGTCGGAAAGAAAATCGGAGACGGACACAATTTCGCGGACATCCCTTCACCGGACGGAAGCGGAGAAGTAGTGAAATCTTTCATGGCGGCTACCGCCGAAAGAATAGTCGGATATTTTCGCAGCGAGAGTGATATTCGCATCGAAAAAGCCGACGGAAAAACGTGGATTGTCGGAACGGGCTATCTCTGGAAATGGTACGCGCAGGAACTTGTCGCCAAACTGAAGTTACAGGGGCTTCAGGGAATGAGTGTTTCAATCGAAACGCTGATTGACGATTTGCACAAAGACGGGAGCACAGAAGTCTTTACCCGTTATCAGGTTCTTGGTACGACCATTCTCGGAGACAATGTTTCTCCGGCAGTTGCGGACGCAAACATTCGGATTCTTTCTGCTCTCGGTACAGACAACCTCAAGAAAATGACCTTACGCGTTGCCTCGGAACAGGAAAAGCCGGATCAGAAAAAACAAAAAGGAGTACGAATTATGAACGCAAAAGACCTCAAGGGAAAATTTGAGGGACTGGACGTGCTTGCCGTAAACGGTGAGAATGTGGCGCTGCTTGACGAAAGCGGAAATGCGTATCTCTCCACCGCCGTGAAAGCAAACGGAGAAATCGTGACGGGCGTAAAAAACGAAATTCACGCTGTCACGCTTTCGTGCGACGGAGCGTCTGTCGAAGTCCCGGTTGAAGCACTCTTCGCAAAAGTAAACGCCACGGTTACGGCATTGCAGATCGAGGTTGCAGAAGCCAACAAAGCGAAAGACGCTGCGCTTGCCGCGCTGTCTTCCATGCAGAAAGCGGAGCATGACCGCCGCCTGAAATCGGTACGGGACGCGATTGTTTCCCACCTTGCAGACATCCGGGAGCATTCGGACGCTGACATCGCGGAGGACGCATGTGATGACCTTCTGACGGATGAAGCTCTGGAAAACTATGCCGGGATGGAAAACGCAAACGGTGAATTTTGCGGCGAAGCAGAAGCAATCAAAGATGTGGATTCCCGGTGCATGGGCAAGATTCTTTCTGTGCAGAAACAGAAGATGAACGCCAGCCAGCACAAATTTGCATGGGATTTCGGGAGAGAGAAACCCGAACCCGAAACCGGCGTGTATGCGGCAGTTGCCCGCACACTGAAATAATTTATTGAAAGGACGATACAATTATGGCATTCGTAAACAACACTGCCTTTCAGGTGAAAGTTACCAACGTCTCCCGTAACGGTACGCAGAATATCGCGGGTAAGTTCGGCTCTTTCTCCGAAAACAACTTTACCGCCGCTGACTGCTCTGCCGGTCAGTTGGTTGTCCCCAACTCTCTGATTCCTTCTGAAGGATATGAAAGTGTCGTGGACGGAAGCAGCAATCCGAAAATCCTCAACGGAAACACGTGGTATATGGTGAATGCCGCGAACGGTCTTGCCGGTGGAAGATACGGCGACCACACGGGCATTTACGCATTCAACAACTACGACGTGAACAAGGTCACAAGCGGAGACCTCCAGTACAACCTCGGCGCAAAAACGCTTGGCGTTGGTCTTCCCGCAGGCAACCGCGGAGACTTTCTGGAACTGATTGTCGGAGAACAGTACAAGTTCGGTGCCGGCAACTTTGCTTCCGCCCCCACGGTCGGACAGTTCTGCGCGATTTCCGCCGGATTCTTCGCTGCGTCTTCCGCATCGGCTCCCGCAGCCGGCTCCGGTGTGTATGTCAAGGTTCTCCGCTCGGAACCCTTCAACGAAGGAACAAGTTTTGCCGGAACCGGTTACATCGTACAGGTTCTCCGCACCGTCGAAGCATCCGCATAAAGTCGAAAGGAGTTTACACACATGAAACTGAAAATCAACTCGATTCCTGTTTCCGCCTTTGATGCTTCCGGTCTGGAAGATATCAAAGTACGCGCCAACGGGAAAGAAATCTCTCGTCGGGACATCGTTTCGGTCGGTCGGCTTGTTGCTACCGAATACGTCGGCTCACGGCTGAATCAGCGTCCCAATTCGGACAAATACGTTTCCCGTCTGAACGGCGCAGATTATGGAACGCTGTCGCAGAAGCACAGAGACGACATTCTTCTTTTCTGCGCTTCGATTGCCAACAAAGCGGTCGGTAAAGAAGCTCCTGCGTCGGTAGAAGATGTTCGCAATGACATTTCCTATTCCCGCAACGAAACGTTCCTGCGCACCCTTGCAGCCATCACCAAAGATGTAATTCAGCCGCTTGTCTTTCGGTTCTATGACGACGTGTCTGCCGGTGGTCTGATGCAGTGGGAGCCCATCCCGCTGGGCGGCACGAAAGAGATCGAAATTCGCTCCAACGATGTCTTCCTCTTTGAAGACAGTTCGTGGGGTTCGGGCAGAAGTGCTTCGTATAACGAACTGTATGCGAAGACCATTACGCTGAACCCGAAAATGTATGCCTGCCAGGCAAAAATAAAATGGTATCAGGATGTCGTGAACGGCGATCCCGGTTATTACTATGCCGCCATCATGAACGGCATGTATAACAAGATTTTTGCCATCTTCATGCACAAACTGACCACGGCCACCGCCAACACGGCATACATTCCCGCCGGTCTGACCGCCTCCACGTACACCACGGCGAACTGGAACAAGATCACCACGCTTGTTGCCGCCGCAAACGGTGTGCGTCGGGAAGACCTTCTGGCATTCGGTAAGATTGACGTTCTGTCCAAAGTCCTTCCGACTGACGGTGCGGGAGCGGCAATCACCGGTTTGCAGTACGGTCTCGGCGAAGAGTGGTTCCGTCGCGGTTTCCTGCCGAACGCCGCCGGTGTCCAGTTGCTGGAAGTTCAGCCGGTTATCGTTCCGGGAACGCAGAACAGTTCTCTTGACACGATTGACACGGGAAACAACCTTTTCATCGCGGCAAAGGGCGGCTACGGCTACGCTCCGATTTACGCCGGGTACTACGAAGGTTCTCCGATTCTTCTGGACATGACCCCGTCCGAAACGGCAGACTTTACCATCGACATCAACTGCGGTGCTATGTTCGATGTCAAGGAAGTCTTCGGCTCGAAAGTCGGCGTGATTACCAACATCGCATAATCTCTTCATATATCTCCGTCTTTCCGGGAGCGGCATTCGTGCCGCTTTCGGATATGCGAATCCGAGATCTGGCGGTGCAACTCCGTCAATTCGCACAATCGAAAGACGAAAGTCAAAAAAGGAGATTGAATATGGCAAAAACTGTTGAAAAAAAACCGACCCCCGAAAAGACGTACAGTGAAGCGCAGGTGAAAGACCTGATTGCCGCCGCAGTCGCAGAAGCGATGAAAAAACAGGGCGATTCCAAGGTATATTCCATTGTGCCGGAAGAAAAAGTCACGCTCCTTTTTATCGGAGCAATCGCCAAGGGGACGGAAGTCTGTCTCGGCGAAATCGGAAAGATTACCAGGGACGGGGGCGTTCTTGAAGTTCCGAAAAAGGACTTCTTCCAGAAGATGAACGCAACCGTAGAATCTCTTCTCGAAGACCGGAAACTGCTTGTCATTGACGGCGTTACGGACGAAGAAAAAGAGCGTTACAATCTGTGCTATGGCGACAATGACGTTCTGACCGCGCAGTCGTATCGGAAGATTCTGGATTACGACACGGAAACCCTTTGTGATATATTCTCCCGCCTGTGTGAACAGCACCGGAAAATTGTAACGAAAGTGTTTTTCGGCGCATACGCAAGCGGAGATGCGCGTGTAACACTCCAGAAGTGCCAGGAACTCAACAGAATTTCCAAAGAGACCGATAAGGTTGGTCTTTTCACGGAAATCCTGAAAGACATGGGCAAGAAACTCGGCGAGTGAAAAAATAAACCAGAACGGACGGTCAAGCGGTATGGAATTTGAAATCGGAGACATCGAAAAACGCCTCCGGGCAGTAGAACTCGAAGAAAACGACCATAGGAACGAGATCGGAAGTCTAAAGCACCGGGTTTCCGGCGTGGAGGAAAAACAAGCCGAAATCGTAGATTTGACATGCAGCGTTCGGATTCTTGCTTCCAACATGGAGAATATGATCCATGAGTTAGAAAAACAAGGAGAACGCCTTGTTGCTCTTGAATCCGCTCCTGCGGAAGATTCCCGCTACATTCGGCGTATGGTCATTACAAGCGTCATTACAACCGTTATCGGTGCGGTTTTGGGCGCAGTCATGACATTTATTCTCAAGTAAGGAGTGCAGAACATGTTTGAAGTAAACGGAAACGGCGGTCTTGTCGTAATTTCCCGCGAAGAACTGAAAAAGAGGGAATCGGATGCCTATAAAAAAGGGTATGCCGATGCAGAGATTGCCCTGTTGACCAAAACCAGAAGCGAAGCAAAGTCCACCGTGCGTGTGGACGGAAAAAAGAAAGAACTTCGGAACACCGTACTGGAAACCGAGGATGAAAAATGACCTGGCGTTGTCCATACGCCGTAAAGCCGAACGGAAAACAGTTTTTCGTGTGCCAGAAAGCATTGAAAGAAGATACGCTATATCAGTCTACTGAGGACTGGCTGAAAGCGTTCTGCTGTTGCCAGAGACGCTGTGCCTGCAAAGACGCTGTAATCAATTCGGAAGGCGCAAGGGCGTGTTACGAAAGGAAGCGTGATCGGGAATGAGTTTGTACAACGAAGCGTTTGTTTTCAAGCGCGAAATCGAAAACATTGCACGGGCTGTTTGCCAAGCAGAAACGCGGTCTTGTCTGCGTTGCGAAAAAGCACGTGTTGTGACCGCACCGTACACGGACAATTCCGGACGGCAAGTCTGCGACATCGTCCGAATCGGAGATACAACCACCATCACTCTTCCGTATTCGTCAAAAATGGCAAACATGAGCGTAGGCGATCTGGTTCTCGTCCTCATTGTTTACGGCAACTGGAAAAACGCCATCGTCTGGGAGACCCTTGATTTCAAAGAGATAGGAGGGACTGTATGACCCCCGTACTTAAAATTATAACCGACTACTGTACGCAGTATGTGGATGACGACCGTCTGGAGACGCTTTCCGTCACCGATTCGGCACTGTGGGCTTGGTCAATGTGGAAATTCCTGAAAGTCGGCATCTCGCTTTGCACGAAGCCCTACGAGCTCATGGTGTATCTTTTGGGTACACCGGATGAGCCCCATATTGTAGAACCGAAATTTGACACGGTTTCGTACACCACAGCGCAAGCGTACACCGAAGATATCACGGTAGAACTCGGAGAGGAATATGCCGGATACGAGGTTTGCGTCTGCCGCATGAGAACCATCAACAGCGGCGGTGTTGTTTCGTTGATTCCCATGCCTTGTTTCTATGACGCACAGACAGGAAGTGTGCGCATTTCCGTTTCGGAGGATGAGGTAATCCCGAAGGGGACAACCTTTGAATTTGACTTTTACACGGACGGCTATTTCACGGAGAATCTTTCGTGGGATGTTTGCGACATTCTTGGCACAGCGTTCCAGGTTTCGTGGCAAAACCGATTCAATACCGACTGGTTGTCGCTGGTCGTGAAGATTGAAGACAAGTCTTTCTACGAACAGAACCGGGCAAACAAAGAAAACGCAGACACCGCACGCCTGAATGAATTGAATAAAATCCTTGCCGGAAAACTCCGGGCTTGGGAGCAGAATCTTTATTACAAAAACACGGTCTTTAACCGGCCGACCGTCTGAAAAGACAGAAAAGGAGCAAGCAAAGTGTTTACCTTGACAAAAGAACAGATGAAGTCCGCAAAAACCTATATGCCGTTGCGGGATAAGGTGGAGTTGGCAGAACAAATCGCCGGTCTTTGCCTCGTCGATATGAAAACGGCGGAACAAAATCGGGCTGGTCTTAAAATCGTTGCTCTGCCGTGCCTGAAAGAAGAAGATCTTGCCGTGAAGTATATCCTTCTGCAAAATACGCTTCTTGGGTACTACTTCAACATTGAAATCAACCCGGAAGATAAGAACGGCTACGATGTTTACGATTCCTATGCCTGCGGAAACCTTATGAATCAAATCGAGCGGTTCAAAAGTGATTCGGAGTTGAAGGACAAAGCATTTGACCTCTTGGCAGACTTCCGGGACTTCCGAAAAATGGTTGATACGGAGATTTATAACCGGAAGTCAAACGAGAATGACCCGATCGGACGCTTTACGGCGGCAATTCAACTGATTTCAAACCCGGAAAACATGAAACAATTTGCAGAGATTCTGAAACAGGAAACTGAAAAGGCGGAGATTGTCCATGAGCGTAAAGATTGACGTTTCGTCCCAGTGGTATCCGTACCCGAAAGTGTCGGAAAGTTACTTCGATCTTTCGGGGTCAGTAAATCTTCCGCGCAAAATCTGTGACTATCTCATTGATGCGCCGCAGAAAGATTACACGCCGCTGGACAACAATGCATATTCCCGTTGCCGTCTTTGGAAGTATCTGTTTTATGACGGTGAAAAGCCGCTTGCAAACACTCTTCCGACCATTGAGCAGAAAATGAGTGTTGTTTTTGACCCTGAAAATCCAACCGAGCCGCCAACAGACAAAGGATACCGTCTGATTCCGCAAATCTACGTCGCACAGGCGCAGAAACAGGCACAGACGCGAATCATGTGTTACATGGGAAGAACCATCCCGCGTGCGGACAATTTCGGTGTTTCAATTGCGGTCATTTTCGACATTTACACGCATTACACCTATGAGTTGAACACAAAAACGGACGCTTACAGCCGCGTTTTTGCCATGGAACAGGCATTGATTGAAGCTCTTCACGGTGTAAATATGGACGGTGCCGGGTCGTTTTCCTTTTCAAAGGTGTCCCATCCGGATTGCGGAAGCCGTGTCATTTACGACGATGATATGAACATTGGGCGGCAAGTCATTATTTCCCTGGAAATTCCTACCTCAACGGCTGCGGTTGTCGGAGAAACGGACAATATGCCGAAGATTGGCAAGGGAATCTATCTTGTATAAAGGGGAGGTTCGCAAGGAATGTCCGATACCAAGAAATACCTGAAAAATGCCTCGGCTCTGTCGGTAGGAAACGGTGGTTTGCCGTCCAACGCTCCGGAGCAGTACCAAAGCCGGCAGCGGCAGTACATGGCAGACAGGAATCGAAGATTCGCGGCAAAACGCGCTTATCTCTCGTCGGATTACGTGGCAGTAAAAGCACAGGGGCTTACGGACGACTTTTTTTCATGGACGGAAACGACCGCCCGTCTTGCAGATGTTCAAAGTGATTCGGCATCGTCTCTGCGGAAAATGGACGATTACAAAAACGTCTTTTTTGACGCTTTGAACATCGACTATTTCCCCCTTGGGGCAAAACTGGAAACCATGGGTAGTGTGTGGTTGTCGGTAAACCCGTCCAATCTGTCTGCAGTCAACGCAACATCGGTTGTAGAACGGTGCAACGCAACGTATAACTCTTACGATGAGTACGGAAACATTGTTTCGGAGCCAATCTGCGTTACAAACGAATTTATGTACGGGAACGACAATGCAACGCCACTTAACCTTGTCCTTCCGGCTGGAAACTATAAGATTATTTGCCAGAAAAACAAAAACACCCAACGCCTTTCCCGAAATTCCAGAATCCTTCTTGGCACAAAAGCGTATCACATCACGGGTTTTCAGGACTTTTTACAGGAATTTACGGGTGACCGCGATTCCTGCCGTCTTCTGACGTTTTATGTTCGCCTGGAAGAAACGACGCAGTATGACGATCTGGAAAACGGGATTGCGGACGGAAAAACGGTTGTTTTTGCCGGGGAAATTGACGGTCCCGACAGTGTTGCCGCTGGAAACACCTACCTTTACACGGCGAATCTTACCGTCAACGGTTCGTTTTCGGACGCTTCGCAAACGTGGGCGTGGAAAACGTCCGATGAAGATGTTGCATCCGTGGATTCTTCTGGCAAGGTGACGGTGAAAAAGACCGGTGCATTTGTCCTTACGGCAACCCTGACCGAAAATCCGACCCTGCAAGCAACGGTAAACGTAACGGCTACCGAGAAGCCGACGACCCCATATGTTGCCTTTGTCGGCAACGTTCCGCAGTTTATCCGGCAGTATGGGACGGTTGCAATCAAAGCCGTTTTTTACGATGCAACAGGGGAGGAGACCACCCAACCCATTACGTGGTCTTTCTCCGGAGCAGATACCAAATCCTATACAGCACGGGAAAGCGAATATCGCGTGTTGGTGACATGCGACCATGCGTCCAATACGCCGCTTGTCATTACGGCATCGTGCAACGGATACAGCGCAAGCATCTCGGTTGCACTCAACGGATATTGATTCTTACGCATTGCGTTTGAATACAAGCAAAGGATGACAAAAAAATGACGGACACTTTGCAAAACAAAGAAAAAATCCGGCGCGGAGAGCCGATTACCGCGCTCGGTATCACGTTTTACCCGGTTACCATGGAACGATACGAAGAATGGCTTTTCTGCCGCGATGCACTTTGTCTGCGGCAATCATCGCTCCCTGTGCGATATTTGCCAATGGACTTTTTCAACGCTGTTTTTTCGTTTGAAATAGACAGTGCGGAAAAGGGAAACAAAGCGGGGCTTTTTCCTCGGCTTCTTCACTGTCTGTGTCTTTGTACGGGCATAGAACCGACGGAAGAAAATCTGTCAAAAATGATTCTTCCCGAAAGAAAAAGCGACGGACGGCTTGCCGTTATAGAAATCGTAATCCAGCAAAAGACCGGGACGCACAAAATCACCGCGCAGGAATTTTCGCGTACCGTCCGACCTCTTATCGCCTTTCAGAACGGTCTTTCTCTTCCGGACGAAAGCGCAAACCCGGACATTCTCAAAGACGCAGAGGAGTTGAACCGCCGGGCGGCGCAGTCTTCTCCGGTCAAATTTGATGTGGACAACCTCATTGCTTCGGTTGCCTTTCAATCCGGATTGAGAGAACGGGACTTGCTGACGTGGACAATCCGGGAGTTTGAAAACCGGAAACAGGCGATTGACCGGGACAAGCGATACATGATCTATACGCAGTCCGAGATGAGTGGTATGGTTACGTTTAAGAAAGGAAACCCCGCACCTTCCTGGTGCTTCGATCTGGAAGACGACACCTTAGGTACCGTTTCCCTTTCGGACGTGCAGAAAAATTCCGGCGGTGCAACATTGAAACCGGGTGCATCCGCACCCATGACTTAAAAAAGGAGATCGATTCCATGAATGCTTTTAACTTTGGTTCCCCGAACCTTTTTGTAAAGGGTCTTGCCGAAATCACGGTCATTGACCCCTCAACCGGAAACATCGTCGCCTATGACAACGTTGCTTCCGATTCTGCCGTTACATCGTCCGTCAACATGGGCGAAATCACCGGCGGTCTGAACAACCCCCTTCAGCTGAATATCCCGGACACCACCCGAATCACCGGTACGCTTACGTCTCAGGCGTTTTCTCTGCGCCAGAGAGCCCTTGCGACAGGCGGCACGATCGGCTACAACTCCATTACCCGTGTCTGCGAAACCATCACGGCATCTTCTGCCGCGCTTACCGTGACGAAAACTCCGGCAAAAGCATACGGTCAGCCGGCATCGGACACCTACGGATGGGCTTGGGTTCGGGAACATGGCGCAGCTGAATATTCCGGACAGAATTACGGCGTAGATCTGACGAGCAAAACAATCCGCAATTTCAACGCTGTTTCCGGCAAGTCCTACGATGTGACCTATTTCACGTCTCTTGTTTCGGCACAGGTGCTTCCGATTCCTTCCAACTTCAACCCGAAGGTCGTTACCAACATGCTGAAATACGGCGTTTATGCCAAACAGGGCGACAGCGTTGCGAACAGTTCCCTGTACGGATGGCTGTATTTCGTCGTTCCGAGAGCGCAGTTTACGGGCGATATCGGCATCGCCGCAAACCAGACCACCAATGCAACGACTGACTACGCCTGGACGGCTCTCATGCCCGATGAAGGAATCATGGGTTGCGACGATTGCGGCGCGTCCGAATCCAACTACGCCTACTATGTCTTTGTCCCGTGCGGCGATACGAATCAGGCGGTTTCCGGTCTTGCAGTTATCGGCGGCGCAGTGACCGTTTCCCTCTCCGGTGCAAGCGGTACTCCGACCTCCGCACAGATTCCGGTTGTTTATATCATGCCGGATGATACGATTGTGACCCCCACCTACACCGATATGACCTATACGGTCACGTCCGGCGCTACCATGGCTGACGTTTCCGAATCCGGTCTTGTCACGGGTAAAATCGTAGGAAACGCGACCGTGAAAATCGAGTTGGAAAGAGAGGGTCTTGCGACGCTCGAAACCACTTGTGACGTTACGGTTGTCCAGTAACGCGAAGAATTTTGTCCCATGCTCCTCTTTAGCCGGGGAGCGTGGGGCAATCCCCCCATCCAAAAAACAACCATTCGTGGAGGTTTTCTGTATGCCTTTTTTCAATGTTACAATATCCGGCATGGAAAGTTTATGGGACGAAATCGAAGAGCAGAAATTACCGCTCCAGAACGCCCTGTATGCCGCCCTTGAACGATCCGGCGCGGAGTTGATTGCCGCCTTGCAAAAACGCATACAGACAGACTGGTATCGTGCGTATCTGCCGAAAAATTATGACCGAAGAACGGATACAGGAGAGGGAACAGCCCTTGGCTCGGAAAAGACCATGGATTATGTTGCCGCAAGAATCCGAAACGGAGCAGGACTGGTTTTTTCGTATGAGCCGGAAAGCAACGAGTGGATTCCTCCCGGAGAAACCCTGACCGGAGATCATCTTATCAACATTCTACAGACAGGGAAAGGCGGTTTCTGGGATGGAAAAGTACCACCGCGCCCGTTTTGGAACGCTTTTCTGTCCGAGTTGGAAAACGGCGAATTTATAAAGATTCTGTCGCGAGAAATGAAACAAGAGGGATACACCATTGTTTCGGACAATACCGAAGTAAACCTTGCAGAATACAAACTTGATGAATGACGGAGATTGCATATGGCTAATATCGTACTTAACGTAACCCTGAATACCCGTCTTGCGGAAAAAGACCTGAACGCACTGAAAAACTCCCTGAAACTGGTTGCAGATTCCGTCAATGGAATGAAGCCCAGCCGAGACCTTACGGAACAGGTAAAAGCACTGGCAAAATACTATGATGCCATCGCCAAAGCGGCTGCCGAATCGGCAAAACAACAGAAATCCGAGACGGAGAAGAACAAGAAAAACCTGGAGAAAGAAGCGCAAGCCGTTGACCGCTTGCAGAAAAAGTGGGCCAACCTGTTGATTTCTATCCAGTCGCGGGAACACAAGTACCCCAAAGGCACGTTTGACAAATTAAAAGAGCAGGTTCGGTCTGCATTGGAAGAAGTCAAACAACTAAACGCTGAAACCCGGAAAAGCGGTGAGGTAAACAAAAAGCAAGCCGAAACCCTCAGAAAATCCGGAGAAGAATACGAAAAGGTATCTGCCGATACGGCAACACTGACATCCGAGACGGAGAAGAACATCTCGGCTGTCAAGCAGAGCGGCGACAGTATCCTTTCTCTTGCGCAGAAATTCCTGTTGTGGCAAATTTCCGCCACCATCGTCATGAAACCGCTTCACGGACTGACAAGTGCCATCCAGCGTCTCGGTGAAATCCTTGTAGAAACCGAGGATGCCGCCGTTGCATTCCGCCGTGTCCTGAAAGAAGATATCGGCAATTCTGAAATCATTGATTCCCTCTATGATATCGCTCATGATTCTGGACAGACCTTTGACAACGTCAAAGAAATTGCGCTGAATTTCGCCCGAACGGGTATGTCTTGGCAGGAAACGCTTTCCGCAACGAGAGCTGCGGTGTTGGCTCTGAATGTTGCCGAACTGGACGCAACCGAATCTTCGGACGGTCTGATTGCCATTATGACACAGTTCAGTCTGAAGGCAGAAGACCTTACAAACGTTATCGACGTTCTGAACAAGACGGCGGATAACTTCCCGGTCACATCCGAGAAACTTCTTGCCGCCATTCAGCGCACCGGTTCCAGTGCCGCACAGGCAAACCTGTCCTTGGAACAGACCGTGGGTCTTATCACGGCTCTTTCCAAAGCAACTGGAAGAAGCGGTGAAAACATCGGTACTGCTCTGAACGCCCTTATCAACTACAGCACAAAATCCACTGCCCTGGACACCTTTGCTTCCCTTTCCGGAGACGTGGCGCAGGTTGTTGACGAATACAAGAAAGGTGCTGTTGATATTCTGGAAGTCTGGCGGGCAGTCTCCAAAGAGATTTCCCATCTGACCGACCAACAGGCAGACCTTCTCGATCAGTATTTCAGCACGTCCGAAGGCGAAAAACTTAAGGACGAACTTTCCGCTGAACTCGGCGATGTGTACAATGACCTTTCCGGCGTGTACTCCACGGCAAACACCTTCCGCAAAAACTACTTCATCGCCCTGTTGAACAACATGGACACGGTTGACGCAGCGATTCAGACCGCGTCCGATTCTTCCGGTTACTCCATAAAGGAAAATGAACAGTACCTGGATACATACACCGCAAAGGTGAACCAACTTAACGCGCAATGGGAAGAACTGTGCGCGAATCAGAACGGTATTCTCGGCTTAAAAAAGATTCTTGTTGACATCGGATCCGGATTGATTACCGTCTTGACCTATACGGGACAGTTGCGGACGCTTCTAATTGGCGCTGCGTCTTTTGCCGTTACAGCCCTAACGAAGAAAATCATCACAAACCTTGAAAAATACAAGTCGCTGCTCCCGACCATTACGCGCTTTCAAATCCTTCAAAAAAACGCAGTTGAAGCAACGAATAAAGCAAAAGAGAAGAGTATCGCTCTTGACCGGGCAAGAGCCGCTGCCAACGATCAAGTACAGGCAACCATTGATGCGCTGAAAACCGCTGAAGATGAATACACCGAAGCGATAAACGCTCAAAACGCCGCAAGAGCCGCACAGGCGGGATTTATCCTTTCATGGGTCGGCGTTGGCGTTACGGCAATCTCGGCTATCGTGGGTGCAATTCAGCAATACCGGGAAGAAGAGCACCAAAAACGGCTTGAAACCATCCAGGCATGGGAATCCGAAAAAGATAGAGCCCAGTCTCTGGATACACTTTATAAAAAATACCAAACTCTGGACACCACAAGCGGAGAATACCTGACCACGGAAGAACAGATTGTTGACCTCCTTGGTGGCAAGAAACTCCTTCTTTCCGACCTCACAAAAGGTACAGAAGAGTACCGAAAAGAGGTGGAAAGACTTACCGAAGCCGAACAGAAAGAACTGAAACGTAAAGAACTGGAGGCGGCGTGGGCGGCAGAAGACGAACTTGCCGATTATCTCTATTGGGCAGGATATAAACAGGAAGCAGGAATTTCGGAATATTTGCCTGATGGTTATGCGATGCAAGGCAGAAATGTCTATTCCACTGAATCTGGATTCCGTATTTATGTTGGCGATCAAGAAAGTAAGGATCTTAGATTAAACGCGCTTCTGGCGTGGTACGACGCTGGAACAGAAAAACTTAACCATTTACAAGACGAGTACAAAAAAGCCGCTGCGGAATATGGAAGTTCATCAAAAGAAGCGCTCTCCATACGCAAGGAATACGTAAGTCTGGAGAAAGATCTTACCTGGAATGGACTTGACGAAAAGATTGAAAACTACCGTAAGACGCACGTTGAGGCAGAGGAAGAAGTCAAGGAAGCAACCGATGACGGCAACAGTTCTCTGAAAGACAGGATAAAGACACTTGCCGATTTGGTAAGTCAATACGGCGACATTACGGCTGCGCTTAAAGCGTATCAGAACGAGCAGGAAAATTCCGAAAATCTGCAAAGCAAACAAAACGCCCTTCTGGAAGCCCAACTGGAGTTGGAACAGAAGATTGCCGAAGCTCGGCGCAATTACGTCCTTTCGACCCTCGAGGACTATATCGACGGTCTGGAAAACACAGAAACCATCGAGGAAAAGAAAGCCGCAATCCTGGAAAAGCAGAAAGCCCTGAAGGAAGCGATGCTTGCCCTGGAAAACACCGACAAACAAAGGAACGTGTGGGAGTACAATAACCGCACAGGAACGTTTGAGTGGCAAGCAGGACAGAAAGACCGTGAATCGGCGCAAGAAAAGGTCGTAAAAGCGCAGGAAGATGTTGAAAAAGCCATTGAAGCCCTGAACGATTATCTCAAAAAACAGGCGGTCAGTGAACTGAAAACGGCGATCAAAAACGGCGACACTTCCTCTGCAAACATCAACTCAATCCTGAAAAAATGGCTGAACGACGGCGAAGGGCTGGATATCTACGAATGGGGAAACGATGTTGCAAAAGTTATCGCCTCTGCCGTACAGAGCGGACGGTATAACGCCGCGGATGTTTCTTCGGCGCAGGATAAGGTGAGAAGTGCAAGTTCCGCCCTTCAGGAGTATCTCCAGACCCGTCTTTTCGAGGAAATGACCGACCTCCTGAGCGGAAAGACGGGCGTTTCGGAAAAACAGGTAAACGACCTGCTGAAACGATACAGGGATCTCGGCGTTTCTGCGTCCGACCTTAATCTGGTGCGAAACACCATTAAAAAGGTAACGGGAATCACGCTTCTTCCGATTCCGTCCAAGGGAAAGGGCGGCAGCAGCGGACAGTACCTTGCCTATGACCCGGCAAATTTTCCGGCTTACGACAACGGAGGCATTCTTTCGGGCATGGGCGGAATCAAAGCGTGTGGAGAGGACGAAACCGTTCTCTCACCGGAACTCACGAAGAAGATTCTTACCCCAACAAGCAATGAGGCGTTTGCTTCGTTCTCGCGCAGTCTCGGTCTTATGTTCGGAGCAAGCGAAAAACTGTTAAATAAAAAGTCGTCGGGATGGATCTCCAATGTCACGCACACCACGGACAACTCGGACAATCGGTCTTACGTAGTCAACGGTGTCCCGATCTCTCCCGCTCTGGCGAAAAACTATCCGCTTACCGACATTTTCAAAATGTTGGATCTCATGGAATAACGGAGGTATCGTATGGCTCTTACACAACCCAGCAATGTAACCCCTTCTTCCTTTTCCGGGATTGGGAAAAATCTGAATACGGTTGCCGCCTCGGATAACGTGAAAATCGGATGGCAGGTCAACGGTCTTTCTCCTATGGTATCTTTCTGTTTCACGGTCTATAACAATACAGGAATTGCCGCAGTAGACGCGCTTGCGGTCTATCGTTCAGACCTTATCGCACAAAGCCCGGCGTTTTACGGAACAGACCGAAAAGGAGACCCTGCTTTCTTCGAGTATGAGCCGACGGATACAACCTGGTACTCCCTCGGTCTTCGTGATGGCGGAGAATACAAACTGCAAATCACGCAGTTCTGGACTGGTCCCGCATGGGTGTATACTGCAACATCCGGCATGTCTACACCGGGATATTTCCTGTACGCAAACGGCAAGTATCTGTACGTATTGAGCGACATGCTTCAAGCAACCGACGTTCTCATGTACGACGCTGACCGAAACACGCTCGGAAAGTACACGACGCAGAGCGGGTCACTTAAGGGATTTACGGCTCTGACTTTCACGGTATTCCCCACAAAGCCCCCGTCGGACGTTGCCCCGACCTTTACGGCGGCTCTGGAGCAAAACCGATATTGTTTCGTTCAGCAAACATCCGATTCCGCCTTCCTCTGCCGCACAGACCCAACCGTAAGCATTTCGTATTTTTCCACGCCGGTGACGACCGTGAACAAATCGTTCTCTGCGACTTTTTCTCAGGCACAAGGCGATTATTTGCAGAAAGTCCGCTGGATTCTCACCAACGTTTCTTCCGGACAAATCATCGAAGACACCGGATATATTGACACCGGATTGCTGAAATACGTCTATGACGGATTTCTTGCCGGAAACACTTATCGTCTTAACGTGTACGCGCAGACACAGAACGGGGTCGAAGCAACCAACATCCAGACGTTCTCTGTATCGTATCAGCAGTCTCCTGTTGAGGAGGAAATCACAATGTGCTGTACCCCGGATAATGCCGTCCTTCTGCGATTCTCTGCGGGCGAAACACCGACCCAGCCCCAATTTGCCCTTTATCGGACGGAAAACGGTGTGGCTATTCCGTTTGGCACATTCCCCGTTTCGGTGACCGCAATCAAAGACTATGGCGCACGTGCGCTTGGGGCCTATCAATATTCGGTCTACTTTCTGAATGACGATGAAACCTATTCGGACATTATCCAGACCCAGACCGTAAAACCCGTTTTCCGCGCTTATACGCTCATTGAAGCCACCGAAGATTCCGAGATTCCAAACGTCTATCACGCGGTCAGGGCGTGGCGTTTTGGAAACAACCTCAGTGCAGGGGCAGTTTCCAACAACAATTCCCCAACCTTTCTTTCCAACTTCACCCGGACACCGCTTCGGCAGAAAACGGCACAGGCACCGAAATCCGGGACGCTTTCCGCCTTGATTTCCAATGTCAAGAGTGGTGCGTATGCCGATACGGCGGAGCAAATGGAAGAACTGTATGCCATTTCTCTTTCGGAAAACACATTCTTCCTGAAAGATATGAAAGGAAATCTATACATGGTTCACACCTCCGGCGCAATATCACAGCAAATCAATACCCGGACAGGGATTCAGGAGGTCTCCTTCTCCTTGCCGTGGCAGGAAGTCGGAGACACAGACGGAATTGCTCTTGTGCAAACGAATATAGATCCCGGATGGGAAGAGTAAAGGAGGTGTCGTTTTATGGCTGACAGGGAAAATGATGTCTTACAAACATCCGCCCATGTAAGCACCGAGGACGGCGGGCTTCGGTTTACTTATCCCGACCCATATTCCGGTACGCTTTTCTACTTACAGGACAACGAATTATACGGCTATACCCCCGGAGGGGTACAAGTTCCCGTCTTCACACTTGAAAACGGGATTTTGACCGCCACAGTGGACGAGAGCGGGCAGAGCAGATTCCGTCAGTATCTTTCCGCCCTTGACAAACCGTTTCGCAAACTGGCAAAACTGGAGTTTCTACAGCCGGACGGGTCAACCGCGTTTACGCTGGACAACAATTACCGTCGCGGTTGGCGAAAGAAACACGATACCAGGGCGTTTATTCAGGATGGAAGTCTCGAAGTATCGTTGAACAACGGACAGAGGCGGAAGGCGACAATCAATCTTTCCAATGTAGACGGGGCATTTTCTTACAATGTCAACACCTTATGGTTTGGAAAACAGGTACGCCTTTCGATGGGTCTTGTACTTCCGGACGGGACGGAGTTTTATCTTCCGCAAGGTGTATTTTATATTAGCAATCCGAATGCAACAATTTCTCCCGACGAAAAGACGATTTCCTATGACCTTGTAGACAAATGGTCGTATCTGGACGGGTCTCTTTTTGGCACGATGGAAAACACCTATGTGGTTAAGACCGAATCCGAAGGAAGCAAAGTCAATGTCTTTAACGCCATGCGGGCGGTTCTTTTAACAAACAAATTCACACATGGGTATCAATCCGGCGCGGCATATTCAAGCGTTGTTGACCCGATAACACCGGTCTTTCCGACGTATTACAATGGGAGGAAATATGCCATCAAAGGCGGTGGTTATGCGAACATGACCGATGTCCCGTATGACATCACCGTTGAGGCGGGAAAGACGCTGGCAGACATTGAGTTGGAATTGAACAACATCCTTGCCGGACTGATTGGGTACGACATGACCGGGGCACTTCGCGTCGAGCCGTCCGAGACTGATGTTTCTGATAAAGACAAGCCGGTTTTGTATGCCTTTACGCCGAAAAACAGCCGCTTTTGCGGGATGTCCGAAACAGCAAAAGACGAAGAGGTATACAACGACGTATTTGTTGTGGCGGAAGGTCTTGACGGTTCCGAAATCTGGGGAAGGGCGACAAACATGGACCCGCAGAGCGATACAAACGTCAATCTGATTGGACGCAAAACGCTTTACGAATCCAACGGCACCTATTACAGCGTTGCGCAGTGCGCAGCCCTTGCCGAATGGGAGTTGAAACACAAGACTGTTTTGCAGAAAAGCATAGCGATTGAATGTCAGCAGATGTTTCACCTTGTGGAGAATCGTCTCGTTTCCGTGCAACGAACAGACAAGCCCGGAAACCCAACCGAAAAACATATCATTCAGTCGTTTTCAATTCCAATCGGAGAAACAGGAAGCATGACAATCAACTGCACCAGCGTAAACGACCTTCCGCAGGCAACCATCACAACCGCAACCGTGTAACGGTGGAAAGGAATTTATATGGCAACAACGAAAAATATCGGCATTGTCGCTCCCGTAGCAAAGGGAACATGGGATTCCGAAACGACATACCAGCAACTCAATATTGTTTTGCATGGTTCAGAATCTTATATTGCAAAGGCGGGAAGTACAGGCATTGAACCGGGCGTTACTTCCGGCTGGGAAAACTCATGGCAACTTCTCGCTACGGGCGTTGGAATCGAAAGCATTACCTCCGGAACTCCGGTCACATCCATTGACATTACACTGACCCCGGTCACGGTCACTATGACGGACGGAAGCACTTTTACATTTTCGATCACGAGCAAAAACGGAGAAGTGTCCGAGAGCGATCTGAACACGGCGGTTTCGCAATTGCAGGAAACCATAGCCGCAAACAAAGCCGAAACCGATACCGCGCTTAATGATAAAGCAAACATCAACGGTCTTTATATGGGACTTGTTGCCGGTGGGGCATATCAACTACTTTCGGACGATGGGACAGAGCAGCTTGCAACCTTCGTCAAGCGAACGACCGCCGGAACAGAAAGCATTTCCTCCGGAGAGGCAACGATAAAAAAGATCATCGGAAAGTCCTATGTTTTCAACCAACTTTTAGATCGTTCCCAGTTTCCCGCTTCTTCTACAGTAAACGGAATCACATTCACCAACAACGGAGATGGAACCATTACCGCAAGCGGGACGGCAACGGAAACGGCGACGTATACGGTATGCTCCACATCTTACCAGCCGACGCACCCCAAAAAGGGAAGAACCTATCTTCTGTGCGGGACACCGGACGCGGGAAGCGGCTCAACGTTCGGCATGTATTATCAGGGAGGAACGGGCGACTTTGGGGGCGGCTATGTCTTCGCCCGCGAAAGCGACCAGAACCGCGGAGACGTTGTTATCTTCGTGCGAAGCGGCGTTACGGCAAACAACCTTGTCTTTGCGCCTCAGTTTGTGGATCTTTCCTTGATGTTCGGCTTTGGAAATGAACCGCAGACAAAAGCCAAATATCAAGCCCTTTTCCCCGCAGTGTATGGCTATGAAAAGGGGATGTTTCTTTCACCATTACCGCAGGCAATCAAGACCGTGGGATTCAACCTTTTGGATTCTAATACGGTTCTCCAGGCAGCCGGATTTACAAAGCAAACGGACGGCTCTTTCTATGCCCCTACCCCGTTTTTCGTAAGCGGGAAAACTGCATGGCAGAATGACTGTGGCTATTCGGGTCAGGTCTACGTGTCCGGCAAGATTCGGACGGTCTCCGCATCAAGCGGCGTATGCCTCCGTTTTCTTTATACGGACGGAACATCTTCGGATATTACCGTTTCCTCGCCTTCCGCGTCATGGCAGTCCTTGAACAGCGGAAACCTTTCTTCCGCGAACAAAACGGTTTCCCGAATCGTTTTTATAGAAGAGGGGAGTACAGCAACGTACTTTACGGATTTGTGCATCAACCTGTCTTGGACCGGAGAAAAGAACGGGGAATATAAACCCTATACGGAAAACACCCTGAACTTTACGGTGCAGGCGTACTTCCCTAATGGTGTAAAGAGTGCCGGAGCCATGGCAGACACGGTGGATTACACGCTCCGACGCGCCACAGCGGTTGTCGGCGTGAAAACTTTTGACGGGACGGAATCTTTTACACTTAACACAACTCTTTCCGGTGTAAACCGTTTTGTTTACTCGGCTTCGGATTCCGTCATGGACAATTCAAACTGTTTCATTACGTGTAACCGGTTTGCAGCAAATACGATTTCCGCCATGAATGCCGCTTTTACGACGAACGGAATCGGGCTGTTTAACAACGCGTTTTGGTTTTACACGAACCCGAACGATTTCACGGATGTGGAATCTTTCAAAACATATCTTGCCAAGCAGTACGCCGCCGGAACACCGGTTGTGTGCTATTATGGGCTGGAGACCCAGACGGTAACCGAAATTCCCGACACAACAAACAACACCTATCAATGTGACGACTTCGGAACAGAGCAATGGATTGAACCTTCTACGGCATCCATTCCCGTACCAGTCACAGCACAGATTCTGTATTTGCGAAATCTTGTTGACACCATCCGCACCTTGCCGCAGACATACGTTTCCGCGCAGGGAATGCAGACGCTTGTCTCGGCACTCAATACGGCTCTTGCCGATGTCGGCACATTCTCCATGGCATACAACGAAAGCACGCAGACATGGGTATTTACATTTTCTGCAAAGGAGTGATGTTTGATATGCTTAAAAGCGAAAAACTCAAAAACGGCTATCTGCGCATCTACAGCGATAAGGGATGTTATGTTTACGACACAAGAAGCAGGATAGAGCACAGCGAAGTTATTATAAAAGACGGCAACGCTGCCAAATATTTTCTCGAAAGCACAAACAAAATATAAATCTGAAAGGATGCTGAAATCATGAAAAAAGAAACTGTTATCGCAACCGTCCTGTCCATTCTGGCGTTTATCAACCAGGTGCTCGCCATGTTTGGCAAATCCCCGCTTCCCATTGAAAACGAAACGGTTGTGCAGATTGTAACTGCCGTTTTCACCCTCGCCACATGGGCGTACACGTGGTGGCACAACAACTCAATAACCAAAGAAGCACAGAAAGCCGATGAGGTAAAGGATGCGCTGAAGAAAAAAGAAATTACGCCCGATAAGGTGGATGGAATTCTTCCGGGCAAAGAGAAGGTAAACCCGAATCTGTATGAATGCTTTGCCACCAACAACCGCTGTTACAAATCTACGGTTGCCGGGACAAATCGTTATAAAATGACAAAGCCCGTTGGAATTGTCGTACACGACGAAGGGACTTCCAATCCGTGGCTCAAGCGTTATGTCCAGCCGTCCGAAAATGACCCGAACCGGGACGAGCTTCAGAAACTGCTCGGCGAAAACAAATACAATAACTCCTGGAACAGAGACGACCCGAACCTGAATAAATGCGCTCACGCATGGATCGGCGATCTGGCAGACGGAACGGTTGCAACCATGCAGACACTGCCGTGGAACTTTCCGTGCTGGCTGTCTGCATCGGGGAAAAAGGGCTCTTACAACGGAGACCCTACCGCACATATCCAGTTTGAAATCTGCCGCGGCGATTACGAAGACGAAGAACGCTTCAACCGTCTTGTAAAAGGGGAAGCCGTCGCTCTGTGCGCCTACCTTTGCCGCATGTTTGACCTTTCTCCCGACACCATCTGCGACCACAGCGAAGCGCACGACCGCGGCTATGCCTCCGACCACAGCGACATCACCGCATGGCTGAAAGTTCACGACTATACGATGAACGATTTCCGCAAATGGGTGAAAGACGCAATCTGATTGACAAACAACATCAAGCGAACAAAAGAGACAACCCTTTTCGGGCTGTCTCTTTTTGCCGTATTGTGTTTTCTTTCAATCCACGTCCCCCATACGGGAGACGACAATAATGCTATCCTCTTTATTTGTTTCCCGTAGGTTCTGCGTTTTCTTCCAACATGCAATCGAAACACAAATCTTTTTGAAAAATTCCGTCAGGATCATCAACATTGCAATTGATAACGTTTACATCTTCCTTGCTACAACGTTCACAAGTTCCTCGCTTCACAAGCGATTTGAGGTCTTTTTGAGAAGATATTTTCGAGATTCTGGCAAGAACAGATGTATCCTCAACCAACTGCCCGAAACCAGACAGAATCAAATATGTAATCCAAAAAATCAAACAACCGCCGACGATAGTCAAAATTCCAGAAAAGATGTTGTGAGGGCTGATAGACATTATTGCAATCCCGCCGCCTATAGAAGCAAGGATTCCGATTATCAGTATTACTGTTGCCGTGTTTTGAATTTTATTCCCTATATACATATAACAAAATACCCTCCTCTATTGCATCCGCCGCGATCTCTCGGCTGTAGGGACAATTCCGTTTCGTTTCAGCAGGTCATAAATGAATTTCCTGCCGGTCTGCGTCCACATGGTTTCTACACGGACTGCCGGAATGCCGTTCCAACTTGGGATCGTTACGGTTTTTGATTTTGTATAACCTTTGTTATGATATTTATGCTTGGGCAACCATTGCCCGTTTTGTTTGTACTGAACGCCGAAACCTTGCAGTACCTGATTCATTCTCTGACCGCTCATGCCGTAATCTTTGGCAATCTGTGTGATGGTCAGTGTTCCGTCTGCGTTCAGGATGCTGTCTGCGTAAGATGCTTTCGGGGTAAGAGCGGCAACCTTCTTTTCGCTCTCCCGAAGGGCATCCTCCGTCTTTTTCCAGTTGGTTGCAATCTGTATGATATAGTTTGGGTCGGTAAGAACCTGTTTGATGGTGTCCGGTGTCATGTATGCTCCGGTTCTCCGAATCTTCGGCAATACATCTTCAAACACCCATTTTTCAAACCGGACAGCCGAAGGAAGTTTACTATGTGCAATCAGACGATAGACATCGCTTTCGGGGATAAAAGAAACGGCTTGAACCCCGCCATTTGTAAGGGTGTCCCGTTTCAGGACACCCTTGCAATGATCAAGGATTGCCTTTCCGGGTCTATTGTATCCCAACGCTTTCGCAACGTCTGAACCGCAGAAAACAACGTTTCCCTCGCTGTCATAATCGGTTCTCACTTTTCCGAACTCCGTGCTTTCAAATACTTGTAGTTCGTTCATGGCGTTACCTCTGAATTTCATTCATCAGACGGAACGCTGTCCGAAACCCTGCCGCAAAGCCCGCTTTCTCGTATGCCGTCACTGTGTCGCCAATAAGTCCTTCCGTTTCAAGAAAATCCTTGCCTGTCACATTTCTATGTAGCGATTCGGTTAATTCTTCATAGGATTTCTCTGCGCGCTCGGATGTAAGAAGTTCGCTCTCGTTGTCGCAAACATATTCATAAATCGAATTGATAAGTTCCATCATCTGTTTCTCCTTTGTTTTTTAAATCTTGGTGCGCACGAACGGCGGGGAGGGGTTGGATTCCTTTCATTGCCGTCCGGCTTTTGTTAAACATTTTTTGTGTAGCCATATCCCAAATTCCCTGTTACCTCTCTTTCTTTTTTATCGCCCGAATAACAATGTGCGTCGGTTTTTCTCTTTCGGCTTGGATTCCTCGACGAATAAGATCCAACAGAGACATGTTTCGCGCTCTTGCAAACGCATAAATTTCTTCCTTCTCTTTTGGAGCGATTCTTATTATCAGTCTCTCCGTCTTTGGATTTTCTGCCGGTTTTCTACCTCGGGGCAATTTTTCACCTCCCTTTTCGTACTATTATTTTCAGTATTTTCACAATTTTACCACATTTTACAAATTCTGTCAAGTCCCTTTTTTCAAAAAGAATCGCAGAATTATCCCTCCCTTCTGTTCTGGTCGAATGCTCGGTTGATGTTTTCTGCCGCTTTCTCTCTGTTCAGGACGTGAAGATATACACGTTCTGTTGTTGAGAAACTGGAATGTCCGAGTGCGTTCTGTACGTCCCGGATGTTTACGCCGATGTCTGCCCAGACCGACGCTGCGGCATGTCTCAGTGTATGCGCATGGATTGTTTTCCCCGTGACCTTTCGCACGTATCGTTTTACGATTTCGTTCAGTTCATGCCCGGAAAGTTCATGCCATCTCCCGCCGTAATACCGATTTCCGCGCCCGGAAGAAGAGGAAGAACCAAAGAGCGGGGCTGTTCCCGGCGCGGTTTCCGGTCGAATCCCGGTTTGCAGATACCTTTTTACTGCGGCTCGTGCAAGGGCGGGGAACGGGACTACTCTTTTTTTGTCCCCCTTTCCGTGTCTTACAAGAATTTTTCCGTTTTCAAAGTCCAGATCGTCCATGCACAACGCGCGAACCTCGCTGTTCCGGAGACCGGATTGCAACATCAGGACAACGATTGCCCGGTTTCTTGCCAACATCGGCGGAAGTTTCTTCACGGGTGCTTCAAGAAGTGCCTGAATCTCCTGTTCCGTCAAAAGCGTGTATTCTTTCGTTTTCTTGTCAGGGATCTCCTGTGAGATGTCCATGTCTGCAACCGCCCATTTGAAAAACGCCCGGAGAACAGTCAGATACAAGGCGATGGAATTTGCAGAGACCCCAGCGTCGTAAAGCGTCTCGCGCCACACGCCGACGGTCTGCTGTGTTATCTGTTCGTTTGGGCTGTAAGTTATTACCCATCCGCCAAAACGCCTTAAAACGCCGCTGTAGAGCGTCACAGTTTGTTCGCTCCGGTTCATGGACGGCAGGGCGGCAAGATATGCCGCTCTTTTCCGTTCAAACTCTGTTCTTGTCATTATGTCGGTTCCTTTCGTTTATCGTCGCAACCCGGACAAGATGCCTTCGGCGCGTTCGATCAAGGAAAGATTATCTGTTTCCATAGCATTTTCAAGAAGGCGTTCCGCATCTTCTCGGCGAATTTCCTTATCAAACTCTGCTTCAATCCGGTCTATTACATAGCCAAGCCGTGGAGAAATCGGGATAAAACCGTGTTTAATCAGTGAGATGTTGGCTTGCGTTGTAGAAATGTCTCTTGCAAACTCTTTTTGCGTGATTCTCCTTTTCTGTAAAATGTAGTTGATTTTTTCTGCCAGTGTCATGATAAATACTCCTTTCTTCTTGACGTTTTCCCGATTTTTTCTGTACTTGAAATAAAGTCGTCCAGTGCCTTCTCAACCTGCTGTTCAATCGCCTGCGGCAAATACGCGCGAAGGTGTTTTCTCAGATCAACAGCTTCACCCTTTCTTCCGAGAAGTTCCAGGAAATCGGCTGCAAGACTGTAATAGTCTTCTTTTGCCTTTTTCATCGGTGCGAAAAATTCTTTATAAAGCGGTGTGTAATTCAGCGGATAATCGCGCCCGTAAAGTTCTTTCCAGAACCGCTGGATCAGGGGAAGGTACTGTTCCTCAAGCGCCTTCTCGCTCATGGTATAATCCCGTTTCTCCGATGTGATCCGTTCGTGCGTGTCTTCTTCGGTAAACCATCCAGCATTAAGCGCAGCATTTCTGACGTTCTTTTCCTGTTCCAGGCATTCGTTATAATCTGCCATCTTTTCGTGATACTCGCGCCGTTTAATGACAGCAATTTCACGCAATGCTTCTACCTCTGCAATGTTGATCCGTTTCATTTTCCTGTACCTCTTTTTGTTTTTTTATTTTCCGGCGGAATAACCGCCGCCGGTCGGTGCTGTTGTCTGTTCTGTCAACGATTTATATTTGCGCGGTCTTCTTCCGGTTTCTTTTTACTCCGAACGCCGCAGAGAAGCGCACCACTTCCGTCTGTTCCCGTGAATTTGTACATCGAATAGGTTATGCGTTCACATTTTGCAGATGGAATCGCCCGAAGAACATCAAGAAGAATCGTTGCGTCAACGGGGAGATTCTGGCCTGGAAAGTACCACAAGGGCACGTTTTTATGTCCTAATGCGGTCTTTTTGGGATTTACCGCCTGCCATGCCTTTGCCTTTTGCGCAAGGTTTGCAACATCCGGAAGATTAACCGGTTCTCCCTTGTCTTCCAGTTGAGAAAGAAAACGCCTGAAGCTGTTCACGGTTTCCGGGTTCTCCACCGCCGGCATAGGGACGGAGACGGGAGACGAAAACGCAAAAAGCACAATTAGATCCGTCACGCATTGAAAACCATCCACCATGTGTGCGCTATTCGTTACATCTCGATCAAGATATTTTACAGATTTCAACATTTTTTCAACGATATTTCTTCTTTCTGCTGTTCCGTTCTTTTTCGCCTCCTTTGCTTCGATTTCTCTTTCCAACTCGTACACAATCCCGGCGGCAATTTGACAGGGTGTCAGCCCATCAGAAATTCCTGTTTCCCGAATCAGCACCTTCGCTGCTGTGTACTCCTTCGCATGGTCTCCGGTTTTCAATGCTTCATCGAGGGCATAAATCAACCGTTGAATTTTTTCGCTCGTCATCTGTTCGTCCTCCGTTTCTTTTCGGGTGTTTTTCTTATCTGTTCTACGCGTTCGGCAATCCATCCGAGGAGAGCAGCGGCACATATCGCCGGGATGATCTCCCACATTCGCGCCAGATCTGCCCCGTTTTCGACGGCTCCGACAACGCCGAAGCCGTAAAGCGCGGAACAAATCGCCGCCAGGCGCAGAGCCGCCGCTGCTGTTCGTCTTGTCAATGTTTACACCTCCCGGCACCGTATCCGGCGGGGTTCTTCGCCCCGCTCGGATCTGGGCTTCATCTGCTCAAGATTTCGTATATTTGTTTACTTTCGTATCGCAAGACCGGCCGCCCTGCTTCTGTTCCGTCGTACATTGGCCCGACAAGCCCCTCCAGAAGCGGCGCCCCCTGTAATTCTCGGCGGCAAACCTCGTTTCTAAAAATCCCGCGCGTTTCGTGTTTTTTCAGGAGTTCGGAAACGTCGCAAAACTCCGCACAACCGCTTTCCGTCACTACTCTATAAATCGGCTTTTCTGTATTCTGCGGGGTTGTCCGTTCGCTGTTCTCTCCAATCTTCGGAGCGTTTACACTGTCCGCGATTCGGTAGAAGTCGGCACGGTTGCAGCACTCCCACGAATCGCCGAGCCCTTCGGACGGTTTCACCCAGCCGGAGAAAAGGGAAAAGGTCATCCCCTCGTGAAGGTAGATGCGGAAACGGGTTCGGCCTCCTTTTTTCGTCCCGATAATCTTAATACCGTTTTTATACTGAGCAAATCCGGAAATCTCGACGCTTCCCGCCTTGATGAATGCCGTACACGTGCAACCCCAATCCGATATATATACAAGGGTCATCCGTCCGCCTTTCTTGATCTGTTCCTCTGTTCCGTCTTTTATCTTTTGAAAAAAATCCGCTTTCGTCATGATCTTTTACTCCTTTTCTGCCCCGGATCAGCCGCCGGGGCTCGGCTTTGTCTTCCGTTATGCGCCTACCGTTTGCGCGTCAAGAATTTTCCGCACCTGTGCGGCGGCATACTTGCCATTCTGGGTCAACTGTCTTTGCCATGCACACTGCGACGGTGCCAAGCGAAAACCGTTCCGCTTCAGGATTTCGCGCGTCTGTTCGTCCGGCTTTCCTTCAAAAACGAATTGCACCCGCATTGCTTCGCCGTTCTCCGTGTAGGTGTAGCCGTTTCCGGAAACCGTCAGGGCTTCGCCGTTCTCCTGCTGTTCCCTTGCCTTTTCGATGCCTTCCAGACGTTCCCGCGCTGCCTTAATCTTCGCGCCGACGCTCTGCAAACTGTAAGAGGGGAAGGGGCACTTGTACATGTCAAGAGGGGATCCGCAGGCAAACACGCCCGGACGGGTGAGCCATTCTTTTTCTTTCGCCGAGATTCCGGGGCAACCTTCAAGCGTCTTGTTTTTCCTGTAAAAGGCGTTCGCCGCCTTCATTTCTTCCCGGCATTTCTCCAGTTTTTCGATCTTTTCTTTGAGAGCTTCGACGATTTCCGGATCATCGGATGCAATCGCTACCGTGTGCGCGGTTCGGATTTTATAGCGGATTGCCTCGGCTCTGTTCAGGGTTTCGCGGTTCGCCTCCCACGCCGCCACCTGTTTCCGCTTTTTTTCGGTGGGGAAATTCGCCGGGCCGGAAATCATGACCGACGGGCAGCGGGTCCCGATCTCGTTTTCCCGGTTGATATATTCGGCAAGGATTCGGGCGTATTTGTTGAGTAAATAGTCCACCTTTTCCCGCTGTGCATCCGTCTTACACAACCGCTTGACCTTTTCGGCTTCGGCGGTTACCTCGTCCACCTTCCGGCGATATTCGGCGGTTGCGCTGCCGGGGACATAATCCCGGAAGCTCATCATCTCTTGCGCTGTTCTGGCGTTCTGTTCGTTAATTTCGTAGTACATTTTTACATCATCTTTTCTGTTTTTAGTTAAATTCTAACAAAAATAAAAAACCCGCAGAAAATCTCTTGACTTTCTGCGGGAAAATTGATATGATATCTATATCAATTTTTCTCCGTTCCCGCAGAAAGTCCGGGGGAATCTTGATGCGCGCCGTATCGGGGAGGGGTTGGAAATTCTGCCCGATACGGTTTTTTTGCGTTTTTTGGTCAATGCCAGGATCGCCGAAAGTCAATAGAAAGGTCAACAGTATATCGGTCTGCGACGCGTTGCAGCGTGGACATCGCCCGCTCAATCTCCGCGGCATGCTCGATTAGATAACGATCAATCTTGCCAATCTCGACGGGGAGTTGAAGGAAAACATAATCATCCCCGTATTTGGGCCCGTTCGGCCTGTCCCCGAAAATGCCGATGCTGGCCGTCATGCAGTCCGCTTTGACGCAGACCCTAAAAAACTTACGGCCAACCTTCACGCGCACCTCGCGCATGTGGCCTAATAAATACTGTTCCCGGATCCGGGCCCCATCTATCGGGAGATCCTCATGGTTAAGATTGGCATATGCCTTTTTCTCGCTCATTGTTTTTTCCTCCGTTTGCTCTCGTTTTTTTTCTTGTGCATCCATTATAGCACGATTTTCGCCCCCTGTCAATCATTTTTTCTCATATTTTTTCGATTTGTTAAAACTGCACATAAAATACCGCCGTCGTTTGTTGAAGATGACAGCGGTATTATTATATATAATATATAGCCCAAAAAAAGACGCGCACGCATATAATAATAGGTGCGTGCGCAAACCGTCGCCAGAACGGCACGCGCAACGCTCCGGAAGGCGTAGCCGTGCCCCATGAATACAGGACGCAAGGAGACGCGCCACAGAGCGCCAGGCGACCCCGTGCGACGCAGGGCAGGCCAACCAGGACAGCCAGCACGGGCGAAGATCCGGCACAGCCAGAGCCGCCCCGAAGGGTCGGGGGCAACACCGACAGCCGCGCAGCCCGCCAGATCTGGACACCGCCGCCAGCGTTTCGGCGGTTTTCTTGCGCCGTAAAAATATAAACAGTGTCCATATTCTTTATTATTTCGATACAATGAATAATTATTCAATGTTTTGTGAATAATCACAACAGTATTGTATACTATAGATCCACAGTAAACAATCTTCGTAAACATAATACAAAAAATAATACTATTTACTATGAATATTTGTTAAACATTACTCGAAAGAACGATATACAAAGGATTGTTTTATACAATCTGGGAATATTATATACAAAAATCCATAGCAAAAAGAATAAACAAAAGAATATAATATTGATAATCTTTTGTAAATAAGGTTAAGAAAGGGGTTAAGGGGGAAGAGAAGAGCGGCGACGCTGTCCGGGGCTGTTCGGGCATATCCAACCGCCGCCGCCGTCACCCCTTGCCCGGTGCCGTGCTTGCCCGTGTGCGTGTAAAGCCCTTATACTTGACATATCCGTTTATCGGATGTAAACGGACGAAATCCAACCGCCGAACGGGTCCGGGGGTGGTTTTTAACGCATCCGGGCGGCTTCCGCGCGTCTGGACCGGTGTGCACCCCTCTCTCTGTCCTTATTCTCCCAACATCTTTTCCTTCCGCCTCAAAAAGTTGGTACAAACCATGGTACAAATTGGGTAAAATGGGGACGAATGGGAAAAACGGAATATCCTGATTTGTTGTTATTTTAACAATATGGCAAAAGAAAAACACCGTCAAACCGTGCAATATGCACAAAAAATGGCGGTGTTTTTAATTTTTTATAGAATCTCCTTTACTGATAATCGCAATATGTTGTACGTTGTATGCGCTCAAAAACACAACATATTGTGCGTTTTCAAAGTTTGGTACAATCTTGGAACAAATCATCGGATTTGTGCGATGATAGAATCCCGGTCGGTCTTGTAGAGGTGAGCATACGTTTTTGAAATCTGTTCAACGTTGTCCCCTATGAGGTCTGCAACGACAAGAAAACTTGCGCCGAAGTGAATCAGCATGGAAACGAAAGAGTGCCGCAGATCGTGGATTCGTATTTTCGGCACGCCGGATTTCTCAACATAGCAATTGAAACGGTATCTTACAGAATCGGCACTACAAGGATAAGGTCCTCCGAAGAAGAACGTCTGCGTGTTCTCCGAAATTTCTTTCGACCCCTTTTTGACCGTCTCTGTTTTCATGTATGCCATTTCTGACACTACACAATGCCCTTTATTTGCTTTTTGTTTTTTTGCAGAGTGATTTCCCGTCTTTTCTCCAAAGTCTTGAATTTCGTGCGGTGTGAATTGCGACAGCGGCATTCCTGCGATTCCCATATACTGTCTTATCGCCTTCTGAGCGGGTTCGCATAAAGGTACGATATGGTTTTTATATGCCTTTGTTGGCACAATCATCCATTTCCCATTCCCATTTGTTTGGGTCGTGAGTGACTTTGAAATCGAAATTGAACCGTCCCGGATGTCGTACGGTGAAAGAGCAAGGGCTTCCGAAATTCGCATTCCCGTGAAAAACAAAAGAGTAAAAAGACACCGGTACACGGGGTCGTCAACAACGGCGATAAAGGTTTCAAACTGATCTCGCGTCCAGAATTGCATGGTGCGTTTCGGCGTTGTGCGTTTCGGTCTCTTGATATCCTTTGCGACGTTTGCGTATCCGTACCGGGTTTCACACCACGTAAGAAACGATTTGAAGTGGGAAGCTACTTTTTTTGCGGTGTCATATGAGATGGGCAATCCTCGTTTGCTGTTTCCCGAAAACAGTTTATCCTGCCATCGGTAAAAGGATTCTTTGGTAATCTGTGGTACCGTCATGTTTCCGAAATCCGGCAGAATATGTGTCCGGAATGCGGTTTTTTTGTCAACGATTGATCCCGGTTTATTCTGCGAAGCAATTGCCGTCGTATACACGGAAAAAAGATCTGCTATCCGCGGGTCTTCTTTTTGTTTGTCCGGTTTGAGGACGGCATCTGCGTTTTTCAGAAGCGTACAGTTCTTCGTGACAAAATCCATGTACGCTTCTCTTGCTGCCGTTTTCGTTTTATATCCGCTCAGTCTCTTATGGACAATACGGTATGTATCCGTTTCCATTACCCGGAATCGGATATCATACAAAACGCCATTTTTCTTGGTTTCTCTTGATTCTATCGTGTACTTTGAAGATGAAATGTAATATTTTTCCATGTCTTATTCTTTTACTTTGTTGCAGAGATTTTTATTGTTTCTCTCAACAAGATTGGTCTTTTCAAACTCTATGTCTTGTCGATAAACAAGATGTCTTACAGAAACTTTAAGTACTGTGTATTCCGAGATACATCTGTCTTTCACCAACATATCTCTGTGTAAAGATATTATCTTCTGTGTCTGTCGTATAACATTGTCTGTACTTCACCAATCTATCTTTGTGTAACAACATAGACTTCTCTCTTTCAAGAGATAAAATACAGAGTTCACCAGTAATATCTCCTCAAAAGATAGGAATGCGTAGCATTACTATCCAAATAAGACGCAAATTCCAAGTGGCTATACTATAACACTGAGAAAGATTGTTACTGAAGAGTGTAAGAGTTTACACCTTTGATTCACCAATCTTTTCTATCTTTTCTTTTTATCCCACTTTTTCTTTTCGTTCTTTGCGGTTTTTTTTACCGGGGAAACAGGCACTGAAAACAGACGGAGTTTTTTCTCTGTTTTTTCCGCTCTTTCCCGTGCCGGGATTTTTAATATCGGCAATCTCTCTGCGGTTTCGCCGCACAAAAAAATTGAACAATACGGTCAACCGACTGGTTATCCCCGGCTTTGTAAAAACACGGGGTTCATTTTATTACAGACTTTCAATCGTGTCAAGCACTGTATATAATAAGGTAGCCACCGCAGAAAAACGAATTTTTTATTCGGGTTTGACTTTCAAAAGAATCCGGATAGCGTGTCGAATCTCTTCCGGGGCTTTTACATATTCCGCCGCAACCTTTTCATACTCTTGTGTTTCTCCGATCCGGTCGGTATCGAAATTCCCGCACAAAGAAGACATGGTAACGCCGAAGAAATCCGAACACATTTTTGCCATTGTAATGGAAACATCCGCTTGCCCAGTCTCTGCCCGGGTATATGTCCGGAGAGATATTCCCAGCCGTCTGGCAGTTTCTTTTTGCGAAAGCGCCATTTTATACTGCCGCAGCATTTTTATGTTGTTTCCAAACACCTTATTCAGGTTTTTCTCCTTATTGTCTTCCATTTTTCCTCCCGTTTCCGAATAATTTTCGGGCTTTTCAAAAAAAATTCAAAAAGTGTGCCAAAAACGGTTGACAATGTGTCAAAAATGTGATACAATAACGGCAGAAACAGAAAACGCCCCAGCCCGGTTGATTTTCTTTTTCTATCGCACTGAAACCACGGGATTTTTGCGCCTTTTTTCAAGCCATATCTGGCACACTCAAAAGCATTTTATACCAAATTTGACACAATGTCAAGTGTTTTCAGAAAACTTTAGAGGAAAGCATAAAAAATCTTCACGGTTTCGGTGCTGAAATGTTGAAATCATACAAAAGGAGGATTTTATGGAAAAGAAACTTACGCTCGGAAGTTTGTTTGACGGCTCCGGGGGCTTTCCATTGGGTGGACTGCTTGCCGGGATTACCCCCGTGTGGGCATCGGAGATCGAGCCGTTTCCCATTCGGGTGACCACCAAGCGTCTGCCCTTTATGAAGCATTACGGGAATATCTCCGCTATGGACGGCGGCAGAATCGAACCCGTGGACATTATCACCTTCGGCAGCCCGTGCCAGGACATGAGCGTGGCAGGCCGAAGGGACGGTCTGGACGGTTCCCGTTCGAGTTTGTTTTATGAAGCCGTCCGAATCATCAAAGAAATGAGGTGTGCCACAAATGGCAAATATCCAAGATACATCGTATGGGAGAATGTCCCCGGCGCTTTCTCCTCAAACAAGGGCGAGGACTTCAAAGCCGTCCTCGAAGCGGTCATCGGCATCGCAGAGCCGAATGCCGAGGTGCCTGTGCCTGAAAAAGCACGATGGCCCTACGCCGACCTTTACATGGGAGACGGATGGAGCGTTGCGTACCGAACTCTTGATGCGCAATACTGGGGAGTTCCCCAGCGAAGACGCCGCATCTACCTTGTCGCAGATCTTGCAGGCGGAAGTGCCGGAAAAATACTATTTGAGTCAGAAGGCCTGTCTGGGTATTCTGCGGAGGGCTTCCGCTCGTGGCAAAGAGTTGCCGGAAGTTTTACGCCTTGCGCTGGAGCGGCAGGCTTCGACGGGTACAACGGCAGTCTGACGGACGACACTTTCTCCACCCTCAGTGTAAATTGCGGAGTTCTCCGTGCAGGAACGGTATCTGCGGCGGTCTATGAAAACCACTCGCAGGACACGAGATACACCGGTCCGTTGGATGTTGCTCCCACGGTCAGTTCCACCTACGGAATGGGCGGCAACAATCAACCTTTCGTCGTTTCGGACGATGCGTCGTACACGATGAAGATTTGTTCCGGCTGCGAGGGCGGAGGCAAGGGTGCGCTCATCCAGGAAAACAAATCCGCAACCCTGTCCTGCAACAACGACCAGACATTGTTTGAACCTTGCGGCTGGGACGGCGGGCAGGTTTCTCCGACCCTCACCAAGCAGAACGCAGGTGGAAATCAGCGGATGCCGGACAAGGACAACTTCACCTGCGTCCTTCAGCCCTTCGGCATCTCCTCCAAGGACTCCAACGCCATGA
>ERZ1034928.97-NODE-97-length-52341-cov-8.105076_pt1 | contig 52341 bp, 53 predicted proteins | sample MGYA00520627_ERZ1034928 | MGnify/ENA primary metagenome ERZ1034928 (study PRJEB33766, sample SAMN09781755) | gut metagenome | biome: gut microbiome | host: Homo sapiens | place: Madagascar | study: EMG produced TPA metagenomics assembly of the PRJNA485056 data set...
AAAGAGAAAATATATAAAAGAGAAAGCAAGAAAGACGAAAAAGAGAGAGAACAAAGAAATGAACCGCCGTTATACCATTACGCGTGGCGCGCATATGCCGGGCGCGTAGGTGTGCGCTCCATTGACGGCGGCGGGATGACCTTGGCGGGCTGAAACCGGGTCAAATTGGCGGCTGCTATATTCGGGCCGCATAATATACCTCGTTTACGCCCTGTGCAGAGTGAGAAAAACGATCAAAAAAGCGGCAATTGAGTGGCGGGGCGAATAATTTGACGTCCGAGCCAAAAAGTCGGCTTTTTTCTTCGGTTTTTCCTTGTCCACAGTACGTGCGTGGCGGCGCTAATTCTGTGATGTAAGGGCTGACCGTTTGCGTTCCTCCCTTTGCCGCCAGATCCGCGCCAAAACACAATCCAAACTCCGGCGCGCCAAACATACCCCATTTTATCCTGTCTGCACAGTACAAAATCGAAGCAAATTCCGGACTTTATGGCTGAGTCGAGTAATTTGACGTCCTGAAAATTTGCGCGGCTTTTTGGTCGGTTTTCTCTCTGTCGTGAGTGAGTAATCCGATGTGCCCAAGAACGGGGCGTAAATGGGCATAAAAAGACCCGCCGACGGACTTCAGGGCGGGTGGATTTTTGCGGATTTCGATTTTTTCACTCAACCTGGGGGTGCTGCACAAAATTTTGCGAGCCACTTCCGGAAGACGAAAAATGTCTATTTTTTGATATTTTCAAATTTGAGACATATCTCAAAAACTGATGCAATCGTCCAAACGATACCAAAATGTTGCGAACTTTATGATTTTGCACTTGGATACAGAATGCGCAAGATAATTAAATTCGCGTAACATACTTCATTTTGCTCAATCATTACACGATTACACGATAAAAATTGCACCAAACCCCTTGACATTCTCTGTCGGGTGTGGTACAATAGACGCAGTGGTACGGGCCACGTTAACTTTTCCGAAAGGAGCTGATAGATTGTCCCCTACAATTGAATCCCGTCCTCCGATCAAGAGAGATGAGCGCGAATTGTGCGTGAACTTCTTGGCGGGGGATTTTTCGGTTGGTGTTTACACTTCCATCACCAAATGGGTAAATCGGATTATTCGATTAGCCGCGAAAGACGCGCGAATTGTGCTGAAAAATGATCCGGCGCTGGGCTATATTGATGCTGAACTACCGATTGAGTATTTCACCCTCCGGAAACCACGGGAACTCTCCCCCGAACAACGCACTATGGCTGCTGAAAGACTGGCGGCGCATCGGGCGTCAACGAAACAGGCCGGGTAACTGGCCTACATAGTGAAACATTTCGTCTTGATGTGTATCAGGACACCATGCACTTTGACATCTGAATAGCCACACGCATACACCTATATGGACGGGTCACTATGCAGGTGGCACTGTTCCGAGATCCGGACTTGATCCGGGATGTAGGAACGGGTTTATACTTCAAAAGTATAAATTTCGCACATAGTATACACCAAAATCCTCGATTTGTCAAGGGTTTTGGCGTAGAAAATTAAATTTTTAACCCTGATACGCCCGCGTAGGGTGAGCTGCGCCCATTTGGCGGGACAAAATGAAAGGATGTAATTGGAAAATGGCAGACAACAAACAGACTAATGAAGTTATGGATTTTCTGCGTGATTTGTTTGCACCAGATACGTTTGAGAATCCGGAATTCGGACGAATGAGAATTATTCGGGAAGGTAATAAGTTTTTGTTTTGTGCAAAGGATGTTGCTATGGCACTTGGATATAAAGATCCGACCAATGCAATCAAGACACATTGTCGGTGGGTGGTAAAACACCACCTCCCTCATCCTCAATCTCCGAACAAACAAGTTGAAGCAAATTTTATTCCAGAGGGTGATGTTTATCGCCTTATCACACATAGTAAACTTCCGAATGCAGAGAAATTCGAGCATTGGGTATTTGATGAAATCCTTCCTTCTATTGGCCGGAATGGTTTTTATTCGGCAGATCCAAATGTCGCCTATGAACAGGCCATGAAAACAATGCAGGATATGATGATGCCGGTCGTAGAATCTGTGAAGATGCTGGCACCGATTGTAACCGATCTGACTCATCGAGTTGATAAGCTGGAACACACACATTATAATGTAGGCAGCACTGCTGTACTTCCAAGTATTTCTGGAATGTCGGCCAAGGAGTGGTCAGATTATCAGATTCGGAATGTGAAGGTCATCGCATACAGTCAAGGTAAAACAGAAAAAGAGGTTCTGTCTTCCATCTATCGCGCAATGGAAGATCGGAACAAAATGGTGTTGCGCGAGCAGATCAAGAATGAATCGGGCAGCGTATTTGCGGCTGTTGGACGGAATCATTCTTTGCGGTATATGTTTGATGAAGCAATGAATACGAAGCTGCAAGGATATGGTTTGTCACCAGCGCGTATTCCGATTCGAGACGGACAATAATAATGTTAATTTTAGCCGGGCTTTTATAGCTCGGCTATTTTTATGCCCAAAATTAAAACCAACGCCCTGATTTGGGGCGGGTGAATTATTAGAAAGGATTTGAATTATGAACAAGAACAACAACAATGAGGCAATTAAAATTTTTGAAAACCCGGAATTTGGTCAAATTAGAGCTATTGTGCGTGATGGTGAGCCGTGGTTTATTGGTAAGGATGTGGCTTTGGCATTACAATATGCTGATACTTCTGATGCTATTAAGAAGCACGTCTCTAACGACGATAAGGTTTTACTCAAGCCCGGCGAAACGCCGACCTTGAAAATGTCGAATTTTGGTTCTTATTTTATTAACGAGTCTGGTCTATATACGTTGATTTTCGGTAGTAGACTTCCCAAAGCACAAGAATTCAAACATTGGGTAACTTCAGAAGTCCTACCCTCTATCCGGAAACACGGAGCCTATATGACCCCAGAAACGATTAAAAAGGTGCTCTTGAATCCAGACACAATTATCAGTCTTGCCACGGCGCTTAAAGAGGAACAACAGAAAACCGCAAAACTGACCGCTGAAAATGCAGAGCTAAAACCGAAAGCTGCTTTTGCTGATACGGTATCCAATTCAACTGGTACCCTGAATATGAGTCAAATGGCTAAGTTATTGCATAACAAACATATTGATATGGGACGGAATCGGCTGATGAATTTCCTGCGGCATGAGAAGATTTTAATGCAAGACAATCTCCCCTACCAACAATATATTGAGCGTGGATATTTTAAGGTCATCGAATCGGTAGTTGGCAGCGAACAATATCCGATTACTAAAACCTCTACACTGGTGCTTCCGGCTGGCCAGCAATTCATTTTCAACCTATTGGAAAGGCGGGGCGAGATCAGTGCATGACATAACGATTTTTGACGCCGCGCGATTTTGCGAAGCTCATGAATGCGCTGGCTGCCCTTGTTTCTTGTGGCGAAACGAATCACACCGAATTTCAAATTGTATGGTGACACGTGACCCGTCAAGCGCACAGCAATATATCTTATCTTGGTTGACAAAACAAAATACAAACAACTGACCGTACAAATTTTTCATGTGCGGTCTTTTTTATTATCTAAATGAGGTGAATTTATGCCAGAAATTACAATTGAAACCGTTCGGCAAGTGAAATGCCGCCGGTGTAAATATTATGAAGATTGCCGGGGGCTGCAAGATCAGATCCGGTTGGAATGTGAGGAATTTAAGCGGTCAGCAAATCCACAAGCGCGATATTCTTCAGTTTGGAATGAAATGAGTTTTCGGAGATATGGCCGATGACAAAGCGGGAGTTAAAATTCTTCGGTTATGCACGAAACATGTCTCAATTATCCGATTTTAAGCGGATACATATCGGATGTGTAATTGTGGATGGTGGGCGTGTGGTATCCTCTGGGTTCAACACGACGAAGACCCATCCTTTGCAGAAACGATTTAATCGATTCCGATTTCCGCCGGATGATCACGTGCACAACGGAATGTTACACGCAGAAATGTCGGCGCTGATTCCGTTATTAGAGTCGGGTGAGGATTTAGGGCATAGTAAAATGTTCATTTCCAGATATGACGGCGAAAAACGCGGGTTATGCCGACCGTGCGCCGCGTGTATGGAAGCGATTCGACGGGCCGGACTACGGACGGTATATTATACAACAGTGGACGGCATGGTTCGAGAGGATTTGAATTGAATATGGAAGAACATACGGAAAAACATACGGAAGAACGTATGGAAGAAAGTGTGGAAGATCTGCTTGAAATTAGCAGGTCTTTTTTGTTAATTGAACAGAAAATGATTTGAAACGTGATATAAGAAAGGATGTTGTGAAATGGCTCTTGATAAACAGGTTCATATCTATTCCGTTGATACTGGTGCATTTTATTATCCACATGAGCGGAAATTGCACTGGAAACTGATTCAGACCAAAATCCGCAAAAATGCGGTAAAAGAGAAACTGGATAAGCTGTTAGCGGAAAAGGATCCCGAAAAGAAAACCGCGAATGCAGATAAAATTGCAATGCTGACGCGATCCAAGAAACATTTGAACAAACAAGCCAAATACATCAAAGGTCAAATGTTACCTCTGTTTGAGCGGCGGGCGGCAAATACAGAGAAACGGCAATTAGATCCATCACAGTTGGTGGAGAGAAATGTCGTTTCTCTTTTTTCATCTTTTTTGACACGAACATTTAATGAACCGATCAACTCGACAATTCCAAGTAAGGATTTGATTATTGTTAAAGTGTTTTATTTTGACATTTTGAAAGATTTAATCTATCATGGGTTTACGTGTGAAGGAGAGGAATACATTTATCTGACAAGTTCCGCAGGGCAAATTCGGACTAAGAAATGCGTGTTTGTAAAAAAGACGCTTTGGGAGCAATACGAAAAGACCATTATGTGCGGATTAACGCGGCAGAGCATTAATGAACGTGGTGGTATGAATGTAAACAAGTTCCTGTCATATACTGCTCTTGCCAACAGCGCGACCGAGGAATGGACAGACTTTGATATTGATAAAACCATCGTCATTCCGGACTGTGAATTGCCAGTGACTGGAACTGTGGATTTTATCGATGAAGTGTCTTATGGGATCACGCGGCAGGAGATGCCAGTCGATATCAAACACACGGATGGATGCGGTATGATTCTCCCCTCTCTTTCAAAGAAAAATTTTATGGTGCGACTTCCTTGGTGCAAGGGGCTTTTGGCTGTGTTTGATTTTCAGAAATTCTTACGGGAAACGCCGGGTGCATCTTCGCGAATCAAAGATATTTATGGCGTTGAGCATGATATTCTGGCCGAAGATATTCAGGTGATTTTTACGAAGTCCCAATTTAAGACGTGGGATCAGTATGAAAGTTGGGAACAGTATCGGGCGTATTTCAAAGAATATCATTGTATGGCTGGAAAATGCAACGAAGAAGAAGATCGTATTCCGTTCGCTCAGATCAACTATCAGATGTTGCAGACATTGGCGGATATTACGGATGCTGAAAAGAAAACGATCATTGCGAAGTCGCTGACAAAGCTGAACAAGCTCAAAACATTGCAAGGGATGCGGGACGCATTTCGGATGGATCGGGACGAGGATAATTTGAGTAATTTCAAGCGTGCACTAATGGCATATCCGGCGTTACTTCGCGATTCATATACAAAACAAACGATTTCAAATATCAAGAAAAGTCTCGTGAAACAATATCGTGGCGGGCGTTTGGAGGTGCGCGGGAAATTTACATTCCTGATCCCCGATCTGTATGCGATGTGCGAGTATTGGTTTTGTGGCGACAGCGCGCCGGAAGGGCTACTACATAATGATGAAGTGTCGTGCCGGTTGTTTGCGTCATCGCCAAAGCTTGATGTGTTGCGTAGTCCGCATCTATATATGGAACATTTTGTATCGCCAAATGTTGCGACAAGGCCGGAAATCAAAGAGTGGTTTATTACGGACGGTATATATACCAGCTCACATAGTTTGATTTCCAAAGTTCTCCAGTTTGATAAACCTTAAATGTCCCCCACCTTGGAAACTTGGATGGGGTATCTCCGTGAACCTGTAAATACAGGGTGTTGACTGAACGGATAGGAGCGGCAGGAAATGGCCGTTAATCAATCAGCTAACCGGGAACGCAAGAATCCGGTGCGGCAAATTTGTCGTCAAACGACTATCGAAAGGGTATTATGCAACCGGGTGGGTTGCATAAAAGTAACCAAGTAGAGTACATGAATGGTGAAATTCTATTTGTGGAAGTGCGGAGGACCTAAACCAGAAATGGCATGGTTAAGATATAGTCTAACGTGGCAACACGTTGGTTGACGGTGACAGGGCCTTGGTAATCGCAGATCCGACCATTATTTCAGTGGCGGAACGCAATGCACAAGATATTGTTCCACTGTTTTATAATATGAAGAAAGCAGCTCCTGTTCACATTAATGGGGCTGCTATTTTTAATGGTTTACAGGCCGCATATTCAGGGGGCAACATTGGTGTAATTAGTAATAACATCTCAAAGATCTGGAATGCACCAGATTTTCATGAACACCGGGACGAGTATATGAAGTGTATTAAGTGGTTGGTAATGGAAAATAATTTTGTCATCGACTTTGCCAAAACCCTTTTCAAAGTCACGCGTCCTGAATCAGTTGATGAAATTATCAAGAAATCGATTAAAGGTCGTGTTCCCCACTTCTTTATGTATGCCAAGGATAAAAAAGAAGAACAAGTGGAACCGATCAATGATTCGTTTGTAAACCGTCTCGAAAATATGATCCCGGACTTTGTGTTGCGCTTTTCAACATCGACATATGGAACGATGAGTCCTGACGAAATGATGCAAAATCCGGATATTTCGGTGGATATGCGGCTGGTGTCCGCGTATCGGCTTCTCAATGCGGGATTCCGAAATCGGATTCAATCCGAAGATCGGTATTCCAATAACAGCCAATATATCGTAGCGCAGTGTAAAGAACGACTGAGTTCGTTTGGTTACTCTGATGATGACATTACGGATATTTTGGTACGCGCGTTGTATTTTGACACTGACAGCCAGTGCAAGGATTTGCTGTGGGCCGCGTACGGCGACGTGCTGCTGCGGCACATTCAAACGAATTTGGAAGGTAAACAAAACATTTGCACAAATTGTGGTCAGCATTTTGAAGATTCGGATTCGCCAGAAACGCTGTGCAGAGTGTGCCGGAAAAAGAGCCGGTCTGGTCGTGGACTGTATGATTATATTCGGTATCGTTATGTTGGTTGTTGCGATTGTGGCATTGTTATGAAATTACCTTCCACGAATCATAAGACTTATCGGTGCGAAAAGTGTCAAAAAGAGTATCGTAAAAAGTACAAGGCAGCGATGCAAGCAGCGTATCGGGAGCGCCAAAAACAACGTGTGGACAAATTAAATCCCTAAATAAAAGCCCCAAAAGTGGCTTTGTACTGCGCTATTCTTGCGTTTTGAAAATGCATTTTCGGGGTTTCAGACGGCAAGATGAAGACAATTCAAAATTTTTCACGCATGAATTGTCGCGTTGGGCGGGGCGGTAAATAGCTGCTCCGCCAAATATATTTGAAAGGATTGAAAGTAATTGATTTATGCCGATAATGCGGCATCCACCTGTCTAACGCAGCCTGTGTTTGATGCAATGATTCCGTGGTTGACAGAACAATACGGAAACCCATCGTCTCAGCATAGTATGGGGCAAGCTGCGAGAGAAGCAATTGAAAATGCGCGGAAAACAATCGCAGATATTTTCAACTGCAAGCCCACCAGCATCATTTTTACTTCCGGTGCAACTGAGGCGAATTATTTGGGTATTGTAGGTTCATTTCGGAATCTCAAACCTGAGAATCGTCAAAAGTTTAATATAATTGTATCGGAGATTGAACACGATTCTGTTTTGAAGCCAATTAAAAAGCTTGAAGGGTATGGATATCATGTTGATATGTGTCCAACTTATCGTGACGGCATGGTGAATACAGAATGGTTCAAAAATTCAAGTTATCGGGGCAGAACAAAATTGCTGTCTGTTATGGCCGCAAACAACGAGGTTGGTACAGTACAACCCGTTCCGTTACTTTCGCAGATTTGTGGACGGCGGGATATTATGTTCCATTGTGACGCGACTCAGGCCATTGGACATACTGCGGACTTTACGTTGATTCCGAAATATGTGGATTTGATGACAGCATCCGCTCACAAATTTCACGGGCCGAAAGGTGTCGGATTTTTGTATGCGGCAAATCCAAATTTACTGACTTCAGTGATTGGTCCGGGTTCGCAGGAATTCGGAAAACGTCCCGGTACTGAAAATGTGGCCGGAATCGTTGGTATGGCGGCAGCACTGCAAGACGCCGTAGATAATTTGAATGACAATATTACGGAGATCAATCGGTTGACTCAGTTGATGAAGGAAGACATCAAGCAGGAAGTACCTGAGGCTGTATTTAATGGTTCGGAACTAAATTGTCTGCCCGGTCTTGTCAGCGTAACTATTCCCGGTGTGAGTGCTGAGAGTGTGGTGCTGATGCTTGATAATTTCGGTATTTGTATTTCTTCCGGATCTGCGTGCCACGCGGCGGATAAATCTACGCGTGTGCTACAAGCGATTGGTCGAACAGAAGATGAGGCGCGTTCTACGATTCGTATTTCGATCAATGAAATGAACACGCGGGATGAAGTAAAAACGATTGCAAAGCAGCTGGGTGCGTGTGTATCTGTGCTGCGAATGAAACGATAAGGGGATTGTAAATTGAAGCTGATTACAAAGGATCAAATGATGTACATTAAGGCTCATACGGTTGAGCCATATATTACAATTGTCAATAAGCGCGGCGGCGCAAAACGCAAACGGCGCTATGTAGCGATGACCGGTGAAGTGTGTCGTGCACTTCGGATGTATGAAGCGGAGCACGCCAACCGGGTTATTGAACGGCACGGTTAAACTGTTCAACTGAAAGACACGCATGGTGGGGTATGCTCCCACCGCTTTCTTTTGATAAATTCGGACGGAGGTCTTAACGGGCCTCCTTTTTATTTTTCAATTTAGAAAGGATGTTTAATGTTGGATCAGTCATTGAAGGTATTTGAAAACGAAAAATTTGGTAAAGTAAGAACAACAGTTATTGGCGGTGAGCCATGGTTTGTTTTGAAGGATGTTTGTGACAGTTTGGGGCTTTCGACGCCCGCACGTGTTGCAGAACGACTTGAAGACGATGAGGTGAGTCAGACTCATTTCATCGATGCATTGGGTCGCAAGCAACAAACAACTATTGTCAATGAAGCTGGATTATATAATGTAATCATTCGTTCAGACAAGCCGATATCGAAGGAGTTTCGCCGATGGATTACGCATGAGGTTATCCCAACTATCCGTAAAACTGGTGGCTATGTTGCGAATGACAAGTTGTTCATCGATACTTATCTGCCGGGCGCGAATCAGCAGACGGTAATGCTGTTTGAGGCGATTTTGGGACAAGTCCGGAATCTGAATGCCGAGAAAGCAAAATTGATGGCCGACAACGAAGAAATGAAGCCAAAGGCACAGTTTGCGGACAAAATCTGTAAATCCCACGACAATATTCTGCTCCGTGCAATGGCAAAGCTGTTGTGTGATGAAGGATTTAATATCGGAGAGAAACGGATCTTTTCATTGCTCCGCGATAAAAAGGTGCTCATGAAAAACAATGAACCGTATCAGACGTATATTGATCGCGGGTACTTCGTTGTTGACGAATACTCGTATGAAACTCCATATGGTACCAGACTGGGCCATACAACGAAAATCACGCCAGCCGGACAGGTTTGGCTCGTAAATAAATGTGCGGAATGGCACGTTGAGAAAGGACTGTAAATTATGATTACCAACAATATGTGTGATAAATGCAGCAAAGCCGAGGTTTGCAAAATTGCAGACATTTTGGCGAAATTCAGCGCAGAGGCAAAGAAACCGCTTGGCGTAGACATTGAGATGATCGCGTGTCAGAACTGTGAGGTTAAGGATGCGGAATGATCTGGATGAATATGTTCTGAGTCAAGGGTTAAATAAAAATGCTTCTGTCACATGGAGCGTCTTGGCAGCTGAAACAAATGCCAAGTATGGAACTTCATTTAACGATGAAACACTTCGACGGCGTTTTCGGACGCTTCGAGATAACGCGAATCGGACTAATGTGAAATGCGAACAGAACGTAGTTCAGGTAAATATGAACCGTGATGGCAGCTTTACCAGCGAACGTATTATTTCGGCGGATGAATCGAAGTTCTGTGATGCAAATTTCCTATTAGAGCAGCATGGGTATGATCCGGCCAAATTTGAGTTGGTGTCTGCCCAAAGTTCCAAATGGGATGTTGGCGATACAAAACGGTATGCCAGCAAAATTGTGGCAAGACTGAAAACCAGCACAGTTCCAACGATTCAAGATATTAAGCGGATGTTTGAGACGATTTCACAGCCGAGCGAATCAGGAGTTATTCAAGAAGTGACACCTAAGACGGATGCGAATGGTTATACCATGGTGCTGCCGATTTCTGACTTGCATCTTGGAATGTTGTCTCCGCGTTATGATCTGAATAAAGCGACAGAGACATATCGCAAGATGGTTGATGAAGCCATCCACACTGCACAGACACTTTCTACATCTCGGATTGTTTTTATTATCGGCGGTGACGTCATTAACTGCGACAATTTGTCCGGAACAACGACCAAAGGTACACCTCAGGACAATGCAGCGGATTTCCATACGATTATGGAGACAGCATATCGAGCAACGGTGGATGCGTTGTATCGACTGGCCGCGTTGGCTCCGGTAGATGTGATTTGCGTGCCGGGCAACCACGATAAAACGGCCAGTGTATACTTGTTCAATTTCTGTCGCGCATGGTTCCGCAATTATAAGTCGATGACTTGGAAAATGGCGGAAAATGGGCGCGCCTATCAGGTTGTTGGCAAGACGCTGTTGTGCTTCGCGCATGACGCCAATGAAAAAGTGATTGGTCGATTGATTGCGGATGAGCAACGGGATGTGTGGAGCCAAGTAACTTCGACGGAGGTATTTTTGCAGCACACGCATTCTGAGGTAGACACCAAAGACGACTATCATGTGCGGATTCATCGACTCCCGGCGGCGTGTGAGACTTCGAGGTGGGCAGCCGAACAGGGATATATGGCGCGCCCACAATGCAAGGTATTTTGGTTTGATGATTGTGGCTTATGCTACGTTCATTATATTAGTCCCTGATATTGGGATGTTTTATAGATCTTAACGGCCTCTTTCATAAGTAAAAGCATACTCGTTAAGACGTTGAAAGCTGCGAAGTCCGGCAGTTTGCGGAAGACGATTGCGGGAGTGATTACCCGTGAAAGACTTCTATTTTCAGGCAAGACTTTACAGGGCGGCATCAGATGCCCAATCACCATGTGGTGTCGTTCTGGCTAATGATCGTGCTGCGGAAACTTGCGAAGCCCGTGGCCCAGTGCGTGGATAGCACTTAAAAGAAATTCCAATGGGTAGATCAGGTGTGCGGGTGGAACACCGTAAAAAGAAACCACCAATTTGCTGACATAGCTCAATTGGTAGAGCAGCAATCTTGTAAGTTGCGGGTTGTAGGTTCGATGCCTACTGTCAGCTCCATATATGGGTGAATGGCGGAACTGGCAGACGTGCAAGACTCAAAATCTTGTGGCAGAAATGCTGTGAGGGTTCGATCCCCTCTTTACCCACCACAGCCGCATAACTTTGTCCTTTCTTATGCGGCAACCACGGAATTCTCATTTTCAAAGATTTCCATTTTGACTTCCTTTCAAAAAATGACAGCCGGGAAAGACCGGCAACTTGGCGGAGTGGAGCAGTGGTAGCTCAGCGGGTTCATATCCCGAAGGTCGTTGGTTCAAATCCAACCTCCGCAACCATACCCGTGAAAGCGGGAATATTAAATTTTATTTTTAGGAGTGAATTATTTTGAGTAAAGCAAAACGTGTAGTATCCAGAGGGTACGTCACGAGCGGACAGTTGGCGCAGATGATGCGTGATTATAATGGCCGTCCGTTGAATGAAAACAAGGCATTTTTGAAAGACGTGATTGATGCGTTCAAACAGGCGCTGTGTGATGGCAAAGAGGTTCGGATTCCCGGCTTTGGTGTTTGGGATATTCGTGAATACCCGCAGACCAATATGGACTTTGTACGCAAACACGTAAAGGACGAAGCGAATATTCGCGACAATTATTACGCTGTGAAATTTACCACGGGGCCTCAGTTCCGAACCAATTTCAAGAAAGCCATGAATGAAATCATGGACAAGCCAGAAGAATGAACATAAGGGCGGTGATTAAATGGCTAAAGTAGCAACCATGCCCGGCACAAAAACGTTTGATGAACGGAGATATCGGTGTACTTGCTGTGGCCGTGAATATCGCAGCCCTATGGGAAATTTTTATAAGGCGGAATATAGTTTAGGAAATACGGCAAACGAACACTATTCGCCGATTTGCATTGATTGTATTAACCGGATTTATAGCGACACATACCGACAGCTCGGTTCAGATCGGCTGGCGTGCATTATGGTATGTTATTTGCTGGATGTCCCGTTTATGCAGCTGGTTTTTGATTCAGCAGTTGACGCAGAAAGCGGTTTCAAACTGGATTCTTATATGCGGCTGATCTGTTATAAAAAGTATGCAAATAAGAATTTTTCCTATTCCATCCTTAACAATGAGTTAAATGCGGACAATCAGGATTTACATGAAGAACAAGAGAAGCAATGGACTGAGACGGAACTGAAAAATAAGGTCACAGTTGTTGAAATTCTTGGATATGACCCATTTCCGGGTTACGATAATGAAAGCCGCAGATACCTCTTTAACGAGATGGTGAAATATTTGGACGATGATAGTTTGGAGGATCCGTATAAGCTGTCTCAGATTGTTCAGTTGGTAAATAATAACAATCAGATTCGCCAGTACGACCAGCTGTTGAACCGTCTCTCCCCCACACAGTCAACGGATATTGATCGAATCAAAGATCTGACCGACATGAAGAACAAGCTGGTGGTCAACAACGATAAGATTGCCAAAGAAAACGCGATTTCTGCAAAGAACCGGAAGTCTCAGGGCGGTGGTAAAAATACGCTGACCGGTCTGATGGTAACTTTACGGGATAAAGGGTTCTCGCGGATCGAAGCCAATTATTACGATCAGCTGCAATCCAAAGGCACACAGTGGGCTATTGATATGTCAATGAGGGCTATTCGGGAAAATACGTTTTTTGATGAAAATGATGCGAAAGAAGTCTTTGAGACACAACGTACAATGATTCAGGATCAGCAAAGTCAGTTGAATGAGTTGATGGAAAAGAATCGACTGCTGCTATTGGAAAATGATGAGTTGCGCCGCAAATTAGAGGATCCCGGTGATGCTGATGGCTAAAGTGATTATGACAGAAGCCAAGCGCAAGATGTATGAGCTGGATACGGAATCGATCAATTTTTATCGGCGCAATCCGTGTATTGCGGCAGAAGATCTGCTCGGTATTCAGTTGTTGGATTCACAGAAGTACATTTTGGAGGAAACATGGAATGCTTCACATTCGGTGTGGGTCTGCTCCCGAAACTTTGGCAAAAGCTTCTTAGGGGGCGTTTTCATGATTCTGAAAGCCATCTTGTACCCCAATCAAGCGATTTATATTATTTCGTCGGTTGGCGATCAGGCCAAAGAGACATTCAATAAAATCGAGGAAATCATACTGCGCGCCGGTAAAACGGCGGCTTCAATTGAGTCTTTGAAAGACATTGCAGAAAATGAGGTCGCGCGAGACAATCAACGGGATGGCTTTTCTCATGCGATGAACGGATATAAGGTTGCATTTTGGAATGGGTCGGAGATATTTACGTTAAACTCGAATCCCGACTCTGCAAGAAGTAAACATAATAAGTTGCTCAACGTTTGCTTCGCCGATCAGAAATGGTCGGTTAATTTTTTATAAACGAGGAAGAAATCTGGGAGGCTGAGATGCTAATCAGAGTGGAAGGTTGCTGTAAAAAGGCAGTCACACGCAACGCGTAGCAAGTGAACCCTTCATGGAATATAATCTTGCCAAGAGTCCTCGTCCCTGACCAAGTAAAGTTGAAGGTGAAAAGGTACGCTGAACTTATAGAAATAATAACTATAAGAAATTCTGGATAAAAAGCCAGAATGATAACATTTGAGACGAGCAACTTTGGTATTTTTCGATGAAGCGGCATTCTGTTCAGATGAATTGATTACGGTCTGCGAAGCGTTTGCTTCTCAGAATATGGATTTCAAAACATCAACAGAAGAAGGATTTAACATTGACGCCAAGCCGCGACAAATTCCAACGCAACTGGTATATGCGTCATCACAAGACGAGATGACCAAATTGTTTTACAAGCATTACAAAGATTTTGCAAAGAAGATGATTGCCGGTGATCGGCGGTATTTTGTTTGTGATATGACGTGTGATGTGGCACTACACACATATATGAAGGGTCGCCCTTATCGTCCTTTGTTGACACAGAGTAAAATTGACGCGGCAATTAAAGCTAACCGTGCAAAGGGATTGCGGGAATATTACAATAAGCCGACAATGGACGGCGGTGCTTCTCAGATTATTAAATGGGCAACAATTCGGCGGAATGAACGAACCATGGTGCCAATGCTGCGAGGCGACGGACAGAATAAATTTGCGTTGGCTTTTGACCCCGCACGTGTCGGAGATAACTCCATTGTGTCTGTGATGCGGATGTATGAGGATCCGCAAATGGGGTTGTGCGGGGATATTGTGAATTGTTTCAATATGGTCGATCAAGCCAATCAGCTGAAATATAAGCTGGACTCCAATCGCCAGATTGAAGTTTTGCGCAATATGATTCTCCAATATAACGGTGACGCACCCGATTACGAGTTTGTGGATTCTATTTCAATTGATCTGGGTTCCGGTGGCGGTGGTATGTCCACATATGCGGATGCACTGCTCAATAACTGGACAGATGTGCAAGGCCGTGAACATCGCGGTTTAATTGATAACGAATGTGATGCTTATTTTGGGTATGCAGATCGATATCCGGATGCAATGAATAAGTTGATTCTTTTGTCTCCCAAAAAATGGCGCAAACAAATGGTCGAAGAATTTATTGAACTGATGGAACTTGGCGTGATTCGTTTTCCAAGCGAATGGGACGGTAAAGAAATTCTTTCATTTTATGAAACAACTGATTCCGGTGAAGAAAAGCGACGCGTGTACGAGTTGTCATTGGAAGAACAAATGGCTTTGGCTAGCATTGATGTGATGAAAAACGAGATTACATCAATTCACAAAACAACAAACCCGGAAAAGACAAGTGTCACATATGCGTTATCCAAAGAGAAAGAGCATATGATGCACGACGACCGGTTTTATACAGCAATTATGTTGGCTCATCGGTTATTCGAGCTGCGGCGCGGTAAATCTATGCGGTCGGCTGGATATGAAACGAATGAGCAAATTCCGAATTGTGTTTCAACGTTTGATTGGTAAGTAGGTGGTGTGAATGAATGATGATTCTGCGTTGATCGGTACTCCTGATAACGATACAGTTATCATTACCAGCGAGGAAAAATTTAACGAAGATTATGAACGGCGGCTAACGGCAACATATAGCCCGGACAATGCGCGGTACAGCGCGATTTTGGGTGACGATTCAACATCTTCTGATATTACTTTATCTTGGGTGTCGGAACACAGTTCTGGACCACAGAGTGATAAACAGAAAATTTTGGATATCAACTCATATGTGATGCGATATATTAACATGGATGATATTTTGGGTATGGTGGTTCAGTCTATTCAGAATAATATCAATACTGAAATTCGTCATTCGTATCGCAATTTTGGAGATCAAAGAAACAAGACCAAGTCTTTGGATAAAGCACGAAAAATCATTGACGAATTTGATGAACAGATCGATGTGAAACGCTTTATCTGTGAGGCGATTATTACCGCATATATTGAAGGAAACTATTGCGCTTGTCTGCGCGGTTCAACGGAGAATTACCATGTCGATCAACTGCCGCTGAGTATTGTCGAGAATAGCGGATATGAGATCGATGGAAACCCGATTTTGGTCATTGATATGGCCAAACTGAAAGAAAAAATCGGAACAAACTCCTATAAGAAGCGCGATGGCACGTCATTGTTCTTCAATAATACAGAGGAACTGATTCAAAACAATTACCGGCCCGAAGTGCTGGAAGCCTATCAGGCAAACGATAACTATGCGAAGATCGATCCCCAGTACAGTGGTATGGTTCGTGTGAATAATTTCGGCAGAAAGTATGGATTGACACCCCTGTTTCGTGCGCTGGATCCCATGCTGATGCTTATTCAGTATCAGAACGCGGATGCGGTGACTGCGAAATCACGGGCAAAAAAGATTATTCACCAAAAAATGCGCGAAAAACTGCTTGGTGCTGATGGGACGCGTAAAGCATATACGGAAATGAAATTGGCACATGAGCAGTTGATGAGTGCTTGGAAACAGAAAACGGTGGTTGTTACAACGCCACCAACGGTCGAATCTATTTCATATGTCGAGCCAAAAACTGAGGACATTGCGGTTGAAAAGGTTGCAATGTATCGAAATAAGATTTTGTCTTCACTCGGTGTGTCATTTTTGGCAAATGATAATAGTCAGGCGGCCAGCACATCTTCGCTGAATTTGAAACAACTGATGAAGTGTATTAACCGGATCAGCGAACAAGTGGAATCGATTTTGGAGCGGTTTTATCGTGTGGTGTTGGAAGAAAATCATCTGGGGCCAGAGTTTGTGCCGGAAGTAGATATTATCGATGCCGAAATGATGGAAACGTCCATGAAAATGGAAATGGCACGGCTGCTGTATACTACATTTGGTTGTTCCCGCGATACGACATTCCGTATTTTGGGGCTGCGCGCCGAGGACGAAAAAGCCAAACGCGAATTGGAAAACAACGATGACTATGATGACGTGTTTACACCACACATTACATCGTATACCACGAGTGGCAATAGCGGAGGATCTGGCGGTGGTAACAGCAACGGCGGTTCTGGTGATAAAATAACTGAAAAACAGGATACACAAACCCAAGAAACTGATTTGGATAAACAAGCAAAAAAAGAGTACGATCAACAATATAACGAGAATAAACGTGCGCTTGAATAATGATTCAAAGTCGCAAATGCGATTTTAGATATACAGGATGTTCAAGGAGGTGAAGGAGTTTGGATAATAAGATTTTGTTTTTTAGCACTCAAACACAGGTTTCTGAATCGAAGAATTATCTGGATTTAGTGGATCGTGTGTGTTATTATGATGCGCCAAATTTGAACGGCGTACAGCTTCCGTCTGAAAACGCGGCACAATATGCGGAAACGCTTGTTAATATGCCGATTGTGGCAAAATGTACATTTACCAAGGATGGTAAATCGACATTTAAGGGGCACGAATATTATAAAGACGTTGATGGCGATTGGGCGGCGGATACAAGTCCGATTGGAACCCATGTGTCTGTTGAAATCAAACCAGATCATGTCATGATTAATGGTGAGGATAAAGTGTTGCCGTGTCTGTTTGCGAAACAGCGTATCTGGAAGCGAAATAAAAATGTTGTAGCTGCGGTCAAGCGTCTATTTAGTGAGGGACGATTGTTTAATTCATGGGAATTAATTTCAAATAAGTATGAATTCGACGATGGGATTAAAATTTTGAAAGAGTATGAATTCATCGGGAATGCATTTCTGGGAGAAGACAATCCACCCGCTTATCCAGGTGCACAAGTTTTATCTGTTTCTTCGATGAACGAAGCGCGGATGCTTGTGGCTGAAGCAATGATTCAAGATAAAATTTGCAAAGGTGGTGACAACAAGATGAATGATGAACAGAATGGAACTGTAATCAGTGAAGCAACGGAGGAAACTCAGGAACAGGTGGTGGAATCTACTGGCACAGAAAATTCGGAGATTTCAGCGGTCGAAGATACTTCACAGACTATCGAGGAAGCGGCTAAATCTGAAAATTCTGCAACTACTGCGGAACCGGAAGTGACCGAAGTTGCGCAGTTGACAATGAATGATATTCGTCGGCAGATTTGGGATCAGCTTGATCGTATGAGAGCAGATCTTATGTTTGTATTCCCAGAGGAAAGAGAAATTTGGGCACACCCATATGATGACCCGGAAATTTCACTGATGCGGATTTTCTATCAAATTGATGGGGACAAGGTTATTCTTAGTGAACCAGAAAAAGTTGAGTTGCGTGTCGATATTCGGCATTTGAACGAGCAGTTTGAAAATTTGAATGTGACAATTCAGAAACTCAATGAAACTGTGATGGAAAGTCAGAAGTCAATTGATGAATTGATTCGGGTTAAAGATAAATATGATGCTTTGATTGCCGAACAGAATCGTCAGAAACACGAGGCCGATGTATCTGCTTTGCGTGATACGGCGCGACGTAGTGGTAAATTCACAGAGAAGGAGCTGTCCAGTGACGAAATGGTTGAACTGTTTGAAAAACTGGATGTTTCTGCGATCAATCAAAAAATTGTAGACCGTGTGATTGTGTCTACGGTAAAAGCAAATCATGAATCGGAACCCGTTCCAACCTATAAGGTGGATCTGGAAAATCCGGTCGTTGATTATACAAAACAGATGGAAGAATTTTTGAGTAAATAAGGAGTGAAACATATGATTAGATACTTGCAGGTCGTACAGGGTAAGCCTGTGCGTCATATGAAAGCCGCAGCTGCTATGAAACAGGGCGCGCCGGTTGCTCAGACGCTTTCTGCTGGCACGGTTGCCGCAGATACTGGTGTAGGTGATTATCTGGTAGATGTGGATATGAATTACGATGGCATGAATGCCATTATGACCCCGATGGACAATGCTGCCGAGAATATTGCGGAAGGTGCGGACGTTCTGATGATTACACCGCTGCCGGGTGAGCGGTATGCTACTACGGAATTGACCGCAACCGGTTTGGCTGTCGGTGATCCGCTGGTGACGAGTTCCGGTAAATTCGTGAAAGCGACTGCTTCTGCTGCCGGTGTCCCATATCAGTGGATTTATGGCGGTACGTATGAGGATCCCACCGGTACGATGTACATCGTCGAGCGTGTCAATGTTGGCAGTGCAAAGACCGGCGGCTGATGAAATAATAGGAGGAAAAAGAAAATGGCTATGGAACTTTCTGAAGTAATGAATCAGTCTGGCCGCGTGTTGGAGTGGGCTGATCGTGTCACTTATAAAGATGTTCTCAGCGATGAGGACAAGGAAATTGCATCTGCTTTGGACCAGTGGGCGAAAAAGGTCGGCCAGACTGGTTTTGATGAGAAGCATGAGATTTCTGCTTTGATTCGGAAATCAATTGCGGCAGATGATGTTGAAGCACCCACCGAGCTGCTGGATCATATCTTTGATACCGGTTCAATCGGCGAGTTCGATGACTACCGTGAGGAACAGGATCCGAAAAACACCTTTAAGGTGCACGAAGCTACCCGTGGTGATAACGTGGACCGTTCCTTTATTAACCATAAGGTGCTGGTTCCGACTTGGAAAAATCTTCAGGTGGAAACCGATCTATCCTTGGCGGATATGCGGCGCGGTGGTTACAAGACTGTTGCAAACATGATTACGATGCTGAAAGAAGCACTGGATCTGAAGAAATATGCTCTGATTATGAACGTGCTGGATACTGCGATCACAACTGGCGATAATGCAATTTCTGAAACGACTGCGGCTCCTACTGCAACCAGCATGGATGCACTGGCGCTGTATCTGCATGATGTTTCTGATGGTGATACTCCGTATGTATTTGGTTTGAACAAGTATATGCAGGCTATTGCGAAGCTGACTGGTGTGACTACATATCTAACTGATGCTGTAAAAACCCAGTATAATACCCGTGGGTTTGTTGCTCAGTATGCTGGCTGCGAACTGCGTGGCATTTCCGGTCAGAAGAAACTTGCGTCTGGTGAGCTTCTTACGCCAGATAAGAAGATCTTCGGCGCTGCTGGTAAGATTGGCCGCATTATCACCCGTGGTGATACGGTTGTGCTTCAGGAGACTGATATCAACTCCGAGAAGATTCATATCAAACTCGGTGGTTATACTTTCGGTACTGTGCTGTCTGCACCTGAAAAAGTTGCTAAGATCACAATGGCTCAGTAAGATTTTAAGGGGAGTGGGATTTCCTTCTCCCCTTTTTATTTTTTATTTGAAAGGAGTTTTTTGAATTGACATCCAAAGAAGAATATAAGGTCTTGAATTATAGTCCGTCTCCGGTATGTGTGCGACTACCGAACAATTTTGAGCGATTGCTGCCCGGTGGTTCTCTGGAAATGCCGTATACGGAATTTTTTACGGTTCGGGACATTGAATATATGAATGCAAACTCAACGGTGTTCCGAGATGGCATTTTGGAATTTGAAGACGCAGATGCAGATGAATTGTATAAACATTTGCATATTCCAAATTGGCAGGAAACGGTGCTGCGTGAGACACAGATTGACGAGATTCTGCTGAATCCGACGCGGGAGAATATGCAGAAAATTATCGACGTTCGGACGCCAATGATGATTGACCGGTTCCGTGGACATCTCATTAAGCTGGGGCGCGACCCGCAGTATGATGTTTCGACCAGAGTTGAAGAACTGGTGGAAGCGCGTTTTCAGGAAATTCGGAACGATGTATACCGGACAAAACTCGTGGTAAATGTGCCGACGGCTGTAAAAAGCAAAGTTGAACAGGAAAACGACGCACTGAAACAGCAGTTGAATGATCTGATGAAACAGGTCGCGGCTATGAAAGACATGATTGCGGATGCGAAACCGAAATCCGAACCTAAGCCGGAACCGGCAAAACCAGCGGCCGCAAAACCCGGTCGGAAACCGGCTACTGCAAAATCTACGAAATGAGGATGATGAATGAATGACGCCTTGGTCACAGATTGATGATATCTTTTTTGATAAAATGGAAAAGGATCCGCAGTTGTTTCAATATTACGGTTTGACTTCTGATGAAGCAAAAGAGCTGGCGACTCAGCGCGCGCATTCATGCTTAAAGGAAGCTGCCGTATGTATGGCCTTGAATACAAACAGTGGCGTAAATTTTACGGATTTTGATGACGAAGAAGAATGCTTCAATGCGGATTTGAATTATACCGAGCAATATCTGCTGGCGTGTTTGGCGGTTGAGGTGTATGTGGGCCGTGATGTTGCACGTTTGGCCGCATTCCGAGCCAACTTTGTGCCAACTGATTTACAAGTGTTCAGCCCTGCTAATGACCGTAAGACATTCATGGAAATGTATGCGGATTTGCAAAACCAGAATCGGGCTTTGCTGGATGCATACAACGCCAAGGATCGGGATACTTTGGAACGGCTGATGCTGACCTTTACCGATGTGGAAGATAGTACGGATTGAGGGTGATACATCGTGGATGCTTTTGAAAAGAACCGGATTATCAATAACCGATATCCGAATCTATCTCCCCAAGAAGGCATCGTCAATGAGTTGCAGATGGATTTTGCAGCTCATTTCATGGATTCGCCGGATTATGAAAGCGGAACCATGGTGGACGGAAAGGTGCAGCGGCTGTTGGTGTCTTCTTTGAAAGACGATGTATATAAAAAGAAGATCATCGCGTATCCGGGCGAAACCTTTGTGCGCGGTTCTGTTGTGGATTGTTACGACGCAAAGTGGCTGATTACTCAGGTAGATACAAATCGCAAAATTTATACGCGCGGGATCATGGAACAGTGTAACCGCGAATTGGTTTGGCAGAATCCGCAGACGCGAGAAATTATTCGCAGATGGTGTACTTGTGAGAAACCATACACTTCCAATCTGAAATCCGGAATGAAAATTTCGGTATCAAATCGTGAGTACAAGATTCAGATTCCATACGATGATGAAACTCGTATGATCGATTTGGACAAACGATTTTTGTTGGAAGAAATTGGCGGTCAACCAAAAGCGTATATCTGTACGTCTGTGGATGTGAATACTGACAGATACGAGGATGGAATGAACGGATTTATTACGCTTAATCTGTCCCAAGATTATTATGACGCTAACACTGACAATGCAGCGTTAATGGTCGCCGATTATTTGGCACCGGACTCGGAAGAAGATGTTTGTGTGTTCTCCCCCTTGACCCGGACACTTCTTCAGGGCATTCCGGTGACATTTTCGGCGACCTTTTATCAAAACGGCGTTGCGGTGGATGGCGCGCCTGCATGGACATATATACTTCCGGCAGGACTGGAAAATCAGTTTACCATTGATACCTCTGCCGATGGTGTGATTACCATTTTGGCGCATGAATCAAAGAAAACCTATCAAAAGACCGTTCAGATTACTGCCACGCTGGGTGAACTTTCAAAAACGCAGGAGTTAAAGGTGGTGATTGGATTTTGAAAAGTAAACCGACAACCAATATCGATGATAAAGTCGGAATGTATCGGCAAATTGTAATGAACAAGCTGATTACATCTAACAAACTTTATCATATCGTTTGCCGCGATCCCAAACTGACGTCTGGGCCGGAATTGCGCTGGGTGAACTACTTCCCGATGGAATATGTTCCGGAAACGCAAGAAGACACCAAGATGTTTGTTTGCTACGATATTAAGGCAGATTATGAACCGGAAAATTCTTGCGTAAAAAAGCTGGATATCTACTTTTTCATTTCGTGCAACTATTTGGCTATGCGGGATGAACAGACGGGTGAATTGCGAACCGATCAGGCGGCGCATGAAATTGAATCGATCTTTGCAACCACTAAACTGGGATTTGCTCATGGCAAATTGATCCACAACTATCCCTATGCCCCGATCACGAAGTATCGCGGTCGTTCCATTTTGATCTCTTTCTCAGATTTTTCATATGGGGTGTGAGTATGGGTTCGTTGTTGTATGATACCAGAATCGAGATTGCGCCAAAGATTCATTTACGCAATCCGCTGGTTGGTGAAATTTTAGATTTTGGTGAAAAACAGTTTTGGAGTGCGGTCACATCGTTTACATCGACGTCCTATGATTATATGGTGGAATTGTATGATGCCGGTATCAAGTACGAGGATATTTCGGATTTCCAGCTGTTCTGTATGTTTTTCGACCAGATCAAGTCGATGGATTGTTCCATCTTATTTGATGACGTAGACTTTACGCGTTTCGATTTGGCCGTCGATCATCAGAACCAGAATATTGTTTTATGGAATCAAAGAGATGATGTGGTGATTGACGACGCCATCTTTTTTTATATTGCTTCAAAAATACGCACGTTATGTGGATTGAAACGTGTTTGGTATAACATGGGCAATGAGGCGGCACGTTCCTTTTTTATCGATAAAGAGCGAAGAAAGCAGAGGCGGCACAAAAATAAGCCGTTTGAGTCGATTTTGGAACGTGAGATTATTGCAATGGTGAATTGTGCAGAGTGTAAATACAACTTTGAAACAATTCGGCAGTGCAATTTGTATCAGTTTAATTCAAGCGTTGCTGCCATTCAGCATCGGGTACATTTTGATAAACTTATGATCGGTGTGTACGCGGGAACGGTTGATATTAAAAACATAGACAAAAAAGAATTAACTATTTTCTAAAGGAGTGAAGAACAATGGCAGTAAATACGGAAAACCTGATTCTGTCTGAAGTAGATAGTGTCCGTGGTTATGATAACAACGGTGATTTGCTATTTATCGTTGACGAGCTTCAGGACTTTAAGATTGCCAACACAGAAGATAAATCTGATGTGGCCGGTAAAGGTAGCCGTCGTTTGAAATCGATCAAGAAGAACAAAGCCGTTACCATCTCCGGCACGAACGGTGTGTTCTCCGGCGGTCTGGCGGCTGTACAGGTTGGTACGGATGTGCAGAACGACGCGGATGCGCAGATTGACTGGTATGAAACACTGACTGTCAACAGCAATGCGGCAACCACGAGCTTTAAGGCAGTTGGTACGGCTGGCGCAGAGATCAAAGCATATAAGAAACTGTCCAATGGTGCGGCAGGAGAGGCGCTGACTCAGGTTGCTTCTACACCGGAGACTGGCAAGTTCACTTATACGCCGGATACGAAAGCGTTGGCATTCAAGTCTGGTGATTTGGCGGACGGTACTGAGATTATTGTATGCTACAAGCGGAAGATCAAAGCCGCTGTAGTTTCCAATATTTCGGACAACTATTCCAAGACTTGCCGGTTGGTTGCAGATGTTGTAGCAACTGATACCTGTGATAATGCGTATCATGCCCAGTTCCAGATTCCGCGTGCAGATTTCAGCGGTACCTTTGATTTTTCCATGGGCGGCGATCAGATGGTACATACTTTTGAAGCCAACTCGCTGGTTTCTAAGGGCGGCTGCGGCGGTTCCGGTTCTGGTTCGACCAGCAAGCTGTGGGACATGATTCTGTTTGAAGATGGCGTGGCTGATGCAACGTGAGTCAGAAATTAGTCCCCTGTAAAATCTGCGGAAAACCCTTTGCCCCATGTCATTATTGCGAAGAAAAATATGGTCAGTACAATTGGCGCGCAGTTGCGTGTTGTGAAAAACATGGTCGGCAGTATTTTCATGATGTCATGGTGGCGCGTGGGTTACTTCCGCAGGAGAAAACAAATAAGAGGCCGGGCGATTTGGTGCGAAAATCATCGATGAACTCGACGAAATAAATAAGATGGGTCGTCACTGTAATGGTGGCGGCCTATTTTTTAGCATTTTGAAAGGACGAGCTATGTACAGCAAATATAACGTAGATCACACTGCTGTGGGAAAGGCGCAGCGGACTTATGATGGGGTCGTTTATGACAGCAAATTGGAAATGGTCGCATATCGCGACTGGATTGAACCTATGCTGCGAAGCGGCAAGATTACAAAAATTGAACGTCAGGTAAAATATGAACTTCAACCGGGGTTTACTTCCAACAATGAAAAGTATCGACCTATCCTGTATAAATCGGATTTCGATTTGTATTATCCGGATGGAACAAAATGGGTCGTAGATATAAAAGGCATGGTCAAGCCAATTGACCGACTTCATGAGAAAATGCTGCGGTATCGATATCCGGGCATTCATTTTGATTTTATTGGGTACAGCAAAATTGACGGCGGGTGGGTATCTGTAGACACTATCACCCGTGGTCGCAAAGAACGTAAGAAAGCAAAACTGAAATAAGAAAGGATGTTGCATGATGAACACAAAGAAAGTTTCTGGAAAATTGTTGGTCAAAGAGGTCAAAGATTCGGCAGTTCCGGTGAAAGTAAACGGCGTGGATGTGTTGATTTATACGGAATTGGATTTGGATCAGCGGGCGCAGATGCTGGATGAAGCACTGGGGCTGATTTTTCAGGAGTCAAAAGACGGTATTGTTTACCGCGCGGATTTGGTGGATCCGGTTTGCCAGTTTATGGTCGTTAAGTATGCAACCAATGTGAACTGCACTTCTCTGAGATCTGCCGGAGCAATTTACAAAGCATTGTCGGCTGAAGTTCCGGTAATTGAATCGCCGCTTACTGGAATCGAGTATGAGATCCGTACGCTGATTCTGGACGCGGTTGACTTCCGGAAAGAAATCTTGATTAAGGAGTCTACTTCCATTTCGGATACCCTATTGTCTGCGATGGCGGGACTAGTTCTGCGGGTCAACAATCTGATTGATAATTTGCCTGATATGAGCGTTCTGCAAAATCTGGACAATGATACGATGAGAGCGTTTATCGAATCTGTTTCATCAATTGGAAAAGTATCGGCAGATGATTTGGTGCGTGCGGTTGCAGATCAGCAGCCCGCCAAAATTGTAGAACTGGGCGATCATCGTGACTGATTTTTATTCCTTTGATGATATCGTGGCGGCGATTCAGAGCGGCACTGTTTCCGGAAATTCATTGGAAGCTATTGATTCGGTGGATGGTAATATTGACCAATCCGTGTCCGTTGTTTTAGGATCCAAAGCAGCGTTTACGTTGTTGAATTCTGACGAGATTAAGACAGAAATGAACAAATGGCTGCAAGAACTGGCGGTACTGGTACAGGATTCACTTGTTAGCTACTATGTCAACGAATATACGCCGAAGCAATATCATCGTACTTATCGGTTGTCTGACAGTGTCCGGACAGGGCCTGTATTGCAAAATGATGATTTGTATTCCGGCGAGGTCTATTTTGATCCTACGTTGTCTGCGGGTCATAGTCCCGGCGTAAGCAAAGCAATCAATATTGATACCGGTTGGTGCCATCGGAATTGGAACGGCGACGAAGATCACTGGCATAAGTTCTCCGGCAGCTGGTTTGTGAAACGCGCAATTGAACGATTTAAGCAAAAGTATGATGGTCCGTTTGATTTGGTGATTCATGTAAATCATCCGGACGATCTTTATGAAGATACTACCTTGTTGGGTAGTGAATTTTAAGGGAGGCGATTCGCTTCCCTTCTTTTTAGATTTTTAGGGAGGGATGTGGGTTGGCCAAGAAAACTTCACAATATGGTCTAATTATACAGGCCAAATTAAATACACAGAAGACTCAGGTAATGTCTTCTCTAAAAACTGATGTGGCAACAATTCAGGGTTATTTGGATACAGATAAAACATCAAAAACCAAATTGTTGTTGACCGGAAAAATCAATATTTCCGAAACAAAGAAACAAATTAACGAACAACTGTCTACACTGAAAAATCTGCCGACCATTAAACTGGCCAGTGTAATTGATACGTCTGGATTAACTTCTCAGGTTCGTAAGGCGCTGGAAGCGGTTGGGATTCAGGGAACTGTTCAAAAGTATTCTCCGAAAGAAATTACGCAGGAATATACGAATCTGATTTCTTTGTTGAAACAAGCCGGGCAGCTGCAACAGCAGAATATTTTGAATCAAAGCAAGGGTGTTGTAGATGCAAACTTTGCATCTAAATTGCAAGTTATTCAGACACAGATTGATGCAACGCGTGCGAAGATTGAAAAGTTAAAAGTTGCCAACGATGATTACGGTGTGCAAGAAGCCAAAGTGTCTGCTCAGATATTGGCCAATGCGCAGAAAATCGACGCGGCAAACCAGAAACTATTAGAGTCACAAGAGAAAAAAGCAAAGACTGATTCGACACCGAGTCAGGAAATTATTGCGAAATATCGGGAACTTGTAACAACGATCAAAGAGTTCGGAAATTTACAAAAGCAAAATGTTTTTGCTGGCAGCGACAAAGATCAGGATGCGTACGGTCGTCGAGTTGAGGAATATCGGAAGAAAATTACCGAATTGCGGCAGGAAATTAAGAATCTCCAAGTCGCGGGTGTGGACTATTCGACACAGGAACATCAAGTTACTGAGCAAACCCGTAAATCTTCAGAAGCGATCAATGAAGCAACTGAGAAAGAAGCTGCTGCGCGGAAACGCAAAATTACACAGCTGAAATTACTGAAAGCCGCGATTGACGCATTGCTGCAATCCCAATACAAACTCGCGCACAGTGTGCAAGGTCAGGAAATGTCCGGATTGTCCGGGGGAATTACGTCTACTTTACAGCAGTCTGGATTGAGTTCCAAAGAACTGGATGACAAATTGCAAACTTATACTGGGGCATTCCGTACTTTGCAAACTGAAGCTCGGAACGCTGGGGTGCTGACACAGAGTGCATTCCAGAAAATTGATGCAGCGGCTACCAAATTTATGTCATGGATGGGCATGACGACTTCTGTCGCGGCACTGATACGGCAACTGAAACAGGTCGTAACCACCGTTTCTGAAATCGACAATGCACTGGGTGAGCTGCGGGTTGTAACCAATGCCAGCAAAAGAGAAATTCAAGAATTTGCACAGCAAGCCACTGAGGGCGCAAAACGCGTTGGCAGTTCGGTTACGGAACTGATTGATTCTGCGGTCACGTTTGCTCGACTTGGTAATAACACCAAGGATTCAGGCAGTTTGGCGGAAGTCACTGCAATGTTCTCGAAAGCCGGTGCTATTGATGTTTCCGAAGCGACCTCTGCGATTACTGCAATTGTAAAAGCATATGGATATGGTGCGGACGAACTGCAATTGGTGCTGGATAAGATTTTTGCAGTAGACGCTGCTTATGCAATTTCATCACAGGATATTGGCGAAGGTCTGCGAAATGCGGGCAGTGCATTGGCAACGGCTGGAAACTCCATTGAACAATCTATGGCGCTGTTAGTGGCAGCAAATAACGCTGTCCAAGATATTAATAAAGCATCAACCGCGTTGAGAACAATTACTGCGCGTATCCGTTCATCGAGCACAGAACTTGATGAATTGGGCGAAACTATGGAAGAAGAATACAACACGGTTGTAAAATATCGGGCAAAATTGAAAGCGATTACCGGTGTTGATATTCTCGAAGCGGATAATAAGTCCTTTAAGGATACATATCAGATTCTGAAAGAAATTTCAAATGTTTTTGATTCACTCAGCGATAAAGATCAGGCATCTGTGATTGAAATGATCGCCGGTACACGCAATCAGAATGTGTTCGCTTCAATCATGAAATCCATGGGCGAAGCCGATCAGGTTTTGGAAACGACTGCCAACGCGGCTGGGTCACTGAATCGTGCGAATGAGATTTATCTTGATACGGTTGAAGGTAAAACACAGCAATTCAAAGCAACCTATCAGGAATTTGCTCAGAGCGTAATGGACAGCGATCTGATTAAAGGTGCGATTGATACTGGATCTGGATTGTTAGGAATTTTAACCAAGGCCAACAATCTTCTGGGGCCGTTAACCGTATCTGCTGGGACGCTGGGTGCTGCTTTATCTGTGTTTAAGAACATTGGTTTCGTCAAAGGCGATTCTGACGGCGGTCTTGATTTCTTTGGACAATGGAATCTGAAAGATGGAAAATTTGCAGCGATTGATAAAGTTGGTGCTTATACAGATCTAATTGATGAATATAATAAAGCTGTACAGGAATCAATTGATCCAACCAAGCAAAGTGGCGATGCTGTTGCAAAATTCTTAAATAATATTGATGATGGCAATGAAACATTCAAAGCATATCTTAAGAATCTAAATGGAGCACCTGCGACTGCTGAAGATTATGCTGCTGCTTTGAAACAGATGACTGCCGTACAGATAAAAGCCAGACTGACTTCAATTGCGTTGAATGCTGCAATTTCTGCGGGTATTGGGCTTCTTGTCACCGGTGCAGTGAAGTTGGTGCAGTATATTGCAAGTGTCATTCCTACATACGAAAATGTCTCTAAGTGGGCAGCGGAAGCGGTTGAAGAAGCGAAAGCTGTTCAACAGGAAGTAGATGGCATAACCCATCAGATTGAAACGAACAATGAGACAATCAAAGAACGTCAAAATCTGATAAATTCCGGCAAAGGCAGTTTAGTTGACCAAGACGAAATTTCCAAATTACAGGAAGAAAATAAGCTGCTTCTAATTCAGTTGGAAACACAACGGGAATTGTTGGCTGAAAAGAAAGCTAATGAACAGAAAACACTTTCTGATAAATGGAATTCGTACAATTCCAAATACCGCACTGATTTTTCTTCTGCATTGAAACCGTCAGAAGTACAAAAAGGTTCGCAGTATTCTACAACGACAAGATCTGTAGATGCACAGAAAGAAGCATTGGAAGGAAATCCTTGGTACATCAACGCCGAAAATGCTGCGCAAGCAATTCAAAATACAATTAAATTATATCAAGAGTTGATTCAGGTTCGTTCTGAACTGCTACAAAAAGATAATTTGTCAGAAGATGAAACGAAACAGGTTGAAACTCTTGGTAAAAACATTGACTTTCTACGCCAGAAACTTCAAGATTATCAGAGTGACTTTACAAATGGCGATTTTACTGATTCCACCGGTAAACTTTATTCACAAGTGCAAGATCTGGTTGCTCTGATTCAAGACGGACTACATCCAGAAGAAATTCAGGATCAACTTAAAAATATGCTGGGCACGGACGGATTAAGTCAAGTAAACGAGGAACTTCAAAAACTCGCTACCAACGGCCAGCTTACCGGTGAAGCCTTGCAGAATGCAAAATTTGCGTCGTTTATTAACAAGTGCAAAGACTTGGGCATTATCACTGATACAGACAATGTCAGTTTGGAACTTTTGGCAAATACATTGCTGCGACTGTACGATGTAACAGAAGCCGCGGTGCAACCAATGGTTGCGTTGAATAGCTCTTTGACGACTGTCAATGACCAGATTGATAGTTTACAAGGTGCATTCTCTGCCCTATCCAATGCCGTTGAAGAATATAATACCAACGGTTGGATTTCCGTGGATACCTTGCAGAGTTTGATGTCACTTGATGAACAGTATTTGGATACCCTTTTGAATACAGCCGACGGATTGTTACTCAACACAGACCAATATGCGGCTTTGATGAACGCAAAGCTGGACGACATGGAACTGCAAGTGCTACAAAATGCTTACAGTCAAATGCAAAAAGTGGCAAATGATGCGGAAGCTCAGAGTTATTTGGATAAAGCTGCGGCAATGTCCACGACCGCTGAACAAGCTGGGATTCTGCTGACTCAAATGGCGACGCTATATCAAGTAACAGCGGCTATGGGTGGTGTTCAACTTGAAGCAATGGATCAGATTATTGGGCGAACGCAAAAATATTTGAATCTGATCGAAAAGGCCCGGTCCGGAATTGGCAAACAATCTGTTACGAAAAGCACATCTGGATTGGAAACACAGAAAAAAGCATTAAATGACCTGAAACAGTCTTATCAAGATCAGCTGAATACTGCAAAACAAGGTGCGTCTGACATTGAATCTCTGATCTCTTATGTGATTAAGATGATCTCGCAAGGGTATGAAGATACTATCAAAGGTCTTGAAACCACGCTGGATCAAATGGAAGCCGCATATAAGAAAGAACAGGAGAATATCAAGCAGCAAAGCGAGGAACTGTCCGAAGCATATGACAAACAAACTGAGGCTTTGAAAGAGCAGAAGAAAGTGATTGATGATCTGATCGATCAACAGCTTGAACTTTTGGATCTCAAAGAAGCTGAGGATGAATACAATAAGAGTCTGACTGAGAAACAAACGGAATTAGCCCGGTTGGAAGCGGAACAAAACGCTTTGGCAATGGATACCAGTGATGCAGGTGGCAAACGTAAACTGGAACTTCAGGATGAAATCAACAAGAAGCAACAGGAAATTTATGATCTCCAACATGACCGTGATATTACATTGCAGAAAGATGCGTTGAACGCAGAAAAGGATCGAATTCAGGAAGCGTATGATGAACAAACCGAAAAGCTGAAAAAAGAATATGACGCACAAAAAGAGGCTTTGGACAAGCGGCTGGATTTGCTCGAACAGGAATACGAGGCAAAGAAAGCGTCACTCGACCAACAGATTTCCGATATTCGGGATTATGTATCGAATGAAACGAATTTGCGTAAAGAAGCGATTGACCTGATTAACGCAAAATCCAGTCATTTGTATGCTGATTTGATCGCATGGAACACCAAATACGGCAGCATGATCGACGCGGATATCAAACAGGCTTGGGATTCTGCCTATGATGCGCTTGGACGCTATACGCGGTATGGACAATATGATTGTATTTATGCATTGAACCAGATTGCTGCTAAACAGGTGGAATTGCAGGATAAAATTGACGCAATTGATGCAAAATTGGCTCCGTTAAATGAGCAATTAAACGCGGCAAAAACTCATGCAAGCAGTATGGCGTTTTCATTTAGCAGCGGAGCAAGTTCACTGTCAACAATGTTGAGAGATGCAAAAGATTTGAAAACACTATTGTCTTCTATCAACCCTCCTTTTTTGGAGTATTTGGAAAAACTAAAAAATTTACCTTCTGATTATGGAAGGGCGGTTTCAAATTCTTTGTCTTCTGCTGCTGCACAACAAGAAAAACTATTGCAGCAAAAATACAAGCGTCCTAAAGCCTATGCTTCCGGTACCCGTTTCGTTCCAACAACCGGATATCATCTGACCCAAGAAGACGGAGAGGAACTAATTGTCCGGAATCAGGGCCGATATACCTATCTTGAACGAGGCGATGGTGTAGTTAAGTCACGTCTCACAGACATTCTTCTGAATTTTGCGTCCAATCCTGCGACATTTATCGCAAGCCATTCTCAAAACAACACTGCGAACAATATGGCCCAGCGCGCCGCAAACCTTGTGAACGCGCCGACCAGCGCAACGATTCGGATGGGCGATATTATTATTCAGGGTTCGGCGGATCAAACCGCTTTGAATAAGATTCGGGCAATGCAAGAAAATGCGGCTAAACAAGTATTTGAAAAAATGGAACAGTTGCAGCGCCGTCGCGGCGGAATGCAGCTGGCAAATGAATTGATCTAAGGGGAGCATCGTCTCCCCTTTTTATTATGGTGGTGATGAAATGTCAAGCGTTGAATCGCTTTTTAAGTATAAAAATGTCAGTTCGGAATCGTATTGCTTACGGATCGTAAATATCGACACATCTGAATCTGGCAATCAAATTGAAGCAAATGCGACTTATGAACAACGGGCACTCAATCGTCAGCATAAATTTTTGGCTCAGAGTCGCAAACACGAAGATCCGTTTGAATTTGAATTGGAGCTGTTCTCAGAGGATCCAATCTCAGTGGTAAAGCAGCGGGAAATTGTTCAGTGGCTGTTTGATTCGCCCACGTTTGGTCGATTGGAATTTTTGGACGACGAATATTCCGGGATTCATTATATGGCAATATTGACCAGTGAAGAACAGATTGTTGGCGGAGACGGATTACATGGCTGGAAAGTAAAAGTGCTTTGTAACGCGCCGTATGCATGGGAAGATGTTGCGACAAAAACCTTTTCTAATCTGTCTTCTGGTTCTACGTTTACATTTGTGAACACTTCGGACGAGATGGATTATATGTATGCGACTATTAAGATTACGGTTGGATCTACTGGTGGGACTGTGACATTGCAAAATACCAGCAATGGGAACCAGCTGATTACGATTAATAATACCCGCGCGAATGAATCTATTACGATTGATCCATATGGGCAACTTACTTCTTCAACGAAGCGGAGTTGCTATGATGATTATAGCGGTGGCATTATGCGACTGGTTCATGGAAACAATGTTTTTGCCACAAGTGGCAATATTACAAAGGTTGAAATTACATATCAAAACGCAAGAAGGGTGGGATATTGATGTTAGTGAGATTTGATTCACTGAATCGTGATTTACCTCCTACCCTATTTGTCTGTAATCCAGACGGTCAAAAACTGGCGGTTATTCCGGCAGATGCATACGAGGATTTGAAAATTCATCCAAAATTCAATGAAGTTTCGGACATTTCGTTTCGAGTATATAAACACATCGGACAGAATGAAGACGGAACATATATCGACGCACATTGCTATCCGTGGCTGCAAATTCGGCGCAACGTTCTCATTGAAGGATTTGGTATTTTCCGCATTACGGATCTGAACGAATCGGATGATTCTTATGATCCATACATGGACATCGAATGTACGTCGTGTGAAATTGAGTGGGGCGATAAAACCGTCTATATTCAAGAGGGCACATATCAGTTTTATGATTCGTTAAAACCGGATGAAACGTTGTTTGGTCAGATCATTGCAAAGTTCCCCGACTGGACGATCGGCACAATTGATGAAACGGTGGCCGCGCGTTACCGTACCTTTGATTATGTCGAAGAATCTGCATATTCTTTCCTCATGGATGATGCAGAAAAAACGTATGAATGCATTTTTGACTTTGATTATCTGAATCGGACGGTATCTGTTTATGATATGGACCGGCTGGTTGAACCGACCGATCTCTTTTTGTCGTATGATAATTTTGTTCAGAATATTAAAAAGAAATCACTGTCCGATGAAGTGGTGACAGCACTGCAAGTACAAGGTGATTCGGAATCTGTAAACATTCGCAGCGTGAATCCGATTGGCGGGGATATCATTTACAATTTTGCGCCGTTTAAGTCTACCGAATGGATGACCCAAGACTTGATTGATGCAATTGATGCGTGGGAAGCAAAGATTTCAAATAAAGACACGCAAATGTCTACATATTATTTAACATATAACACCAAAAACAACGAACTGATTACATTACAAGGTGATCTTGTAAACTTACAAAATACGTTGAATGCACACAAGCAGACACAGGCCATCCGTATTGCAAACGGAGATGACTTGTCGGAGATCAACGCGAATATTAGTGCGACAGAAGCACAAATTGCTCAAAAACAAGCAGAGATTACCGCAAAGCAAGCGGAAGTAGATGCTGCGAAAGCGAATATTTCCGGGCTGCAAGCAGATCTTTCACTGGGCGCGAATTTTACCATTGACCAATTGGCTGTTTTGAACCGATACATCATTCAAGCCGTATACAAGGAAGACAATATTACCTTTACAGAGTCGATGGATTTTGCAGCACGGCAACAGGCCATTTCCGATCTGTACGCGAAAGGGCAAAAACTATTGGCGCGACTGAGCGAACGGCGTATTGAAATTACCATTGATTGTGATAACTTCGTACTTGATAAGCAGTTTGAAACATTTCGGAATAATTTAATCTTAGGCCGTTTGATTCGGGTAGAGTTGACGCGAGGTACAGATGTGGCTAACATGATGCTGCTGGGATTTGAGTTGAACTATTCTACGCGGGAATTAAGTCTGGAATTTGGCAATCGATACCGTTTGATGGATGCTTACAGCAAATATCAGGACCTATATGGCCGGACCACTTCAACATCGAACACTGTCTCTTGGAATAAGTCAGATTGGTCGTATGGAAAACGCAGCGGCAAGATCGATCAGATGTCTGAATTTATGAATTCATCTCTGGATTTGTCTAAAAATGCCATTGTAAATTCAACCAACGAAGCGATGACCATTGACGATACCGGTTTAACCGGACGTGCCAAAAGTGAAGACGGCGAAGTGGATCCGGAGCAAATTAAAATTGTACACAATGCGATTGCATTTACGACCGACAATTGGCAAACGTCAGCGATGGCAATTGGTAAACTCTATTTTCCTGATGGGACGTCCGGGTTTGGTATCAACGCGAAATACTTGATCGGTGATATCATTCTGGGGCATTCTATGAAAATCTCCAATGCCTCTGGTTCGTTTTCGATTGATGAAAGTGGATTGCATTCTGAACAATTAGATCGGATTGAAACGGCGCTGGATGAATCCAAGATCTTGATCGTGAATTTATCACGGGACAATGTTGTGGTGTTCGTTGACTCATCAGGCAGTGTCGATTTAACCGACGCCAGCGTTCAAATTTCATGTAAGATCGGATCCATTGATCGAACCGCAGCTGCCACATATGGATTTGCTCCTGTTGGCTTGGTCGGTAATTGGGATTCAACGAACCATATTTATACCATTGCTTCCATGTCCGCCACAACCGGTTACGTCACGATAACCGTGACCGTAGACGGACAAACCATTCAGAAGCGATTCACTGTGATTCAAGTCCAGAATGGGCAAAACGGTACGAATGGTGTAGACGGTAAACCCGGCAAAGACGGTGAAGATGGGAAGCCGGGAAAAAATGGTGAGAATGGAACGAATGGTATTGGTATCACTTCAACGGTCATTGAATACCAAAAAGCAACATCCGGAACAGATACGCCAACTGGTACATGGTCTACGACAATTCCAGCGGTAGATGCGGGAGAATATTTATGGACACGCATTACTTATACGTATTCAGACAATTCAACGCACATTGCCTACTCTGTGAGCATGATGGGACAGCGTGGACTAGATGGTTTACAAGGTAAGGATGGCACAAACGGGATTGACGGCAAACCCGGCGCAGACGGTCAAACATCTTATTTCCATATTAAGTATAGTCCCGTCGCATCCCCGACTGCCGCTCAAATGACGGAAACACCAAACACATATATTGGGACATATGTAGATTTTATTGATACTGATTCTGATGATCCGACCGATTATACTTGGTCAAGATTTGAAGGAATGAAAGGATCCGATGGTATTCCCGGTACTAACGGCGTTGATGGCAAAACGCAGTATCTGCATATCGCTTATGCGACATCAGCGGATGGTAGTACGGGTTTCAGTACGACGTCCAGTGCGGGTAAGACCTATATTGGAACCTGTGTAGATTTCGATGTTGACGATCCCACTACAGCGGCGTCGTATAAGTGGAGCAAAATCAAAGGTGAAACCGGTGCAAAAGGCGACAATGGCAAGGACGGCACAGACGGCATCTCCGTCACTGCTATGACTGCCCAGTACGCTGCCTCCGACTCCGGCGACACCGCCCCCACCGACGGCTGGTCAGATACCATGCCGGAGCGCGACGATACACAGTACCTATGGGGCTACTACACAGTTACTTTTTCCGATGGTACGACGCAGGACACCGTACCATACGTCGTCGCAGGCGCCGGGGAGACGTACACCGAGCTGACCAATCAGCTGCAAACCGTCGTACATGAGTACAACACGAAGATCGACCAGACGAAAGCCGAGATTTTGCAAACAGCGTCAGAAACATACGCGACAGCGGAATCTTTCAGTAAACTGGAAACGAAAGTTGAGCAGACCGCGCAACAGATCGAATTCCGGTTTTCTGATGCCAACGGTCGTATCCAAGATGTGTCGGATGCGCTGTCCAGTAACCAAAAACTGCTGGAAGAATACATCCGGTTCAAAGGCGCGCTGATGGAGCTTGGCCGGTCGGACAGTGATTTTATTGCGAAGCTGTCCAACGAACGTCTGTCTTTCTATGAAGGGTCAAACGAGATCGCGTACATCAGCAACAATGCCCTGAACATCACGGACGCCCAAATCCGACGCAGACTATCAATCAGTTACGTCGATGATTCGGGCGAAATCAAGTACACATATGACTGGATTGTCCGGTCAAACGGGCATATAACATTGGCAAGAAGGAGGTAAAACATGGCGACTTTTGGAAGTTATAACAACACCGCTTCACCAAAAATGAAGTGGTACGCAGAATACAGTTACTCACGGATCAGCAATAGCGAAGTTTCGGTGACTTTGACGGTGAATGGTGAAATCATCAATCATTCGTATAACTCTTATATGGGCACGGGTAATAATATCGTTGTGACCGGTACAGTAGCAGGGCAATCAAAAACATACGAGATCAAACCTTCGTCGGCAACGTGGCGCGGCAACTCCAACAACCCGCGCAGCTGCACGTTCAGCTTCACAGTGTCATCTACGGCAGCAGGACAGTCCATCGGTGTATCGTATTCGGTCGCGGGCAGCGGCTACACGGCACCCGCCACTGTCCCGACCCAAAGCACCAGTTTTTCCTCCCCCGCGCTGCTGTATACGGCATCTACTATATCTGCCAGCGCATCATACAACGCAATCACGGTCGGTATCAGCCGTCAAAGTGGAGACATGACGCACACGATCACATACAGCCGGGGCGGCAACAGCACGTCTCATACCGGGTGCACCACGTCGGACACTTTCACGGTTCCGGCCAGCTGGGTGACGGACAATGCGACCGGGTATATCGATATCACGTGCGCCACATATATCGGCGGTACCTATATCGGTTCCACGTCCGGCGGCGTGTGGATTACTGTGCTGGAAAGTGTGGTTCCGACGATCACCGGAACCGGCTATACCGTCGTAGACAGTAAATTTGGCAAAGTGCTGCAAGGCGTCAGCAAAATCCAGTGGGCCGCTGGTATCGATGGTGCAGACGGCTCGTGGATTACGGAATGCTACGTATCCGGCGGCGGCTACACGGTTGCGCTCAATGGCCAGACGGGAGCGTTATACAACGCAGGCGACAACACTTTCACAATCTACGGCAAAGACAGCCGAGGCCGCACTTGTTCTGCTTCGGTGACGATTGCGGTAACGTCCTATACCCGTCCATCCGTTACGGTGCTGTCCACACAGCACTGCTTGGCAGACGGCACGATCTCTGATGAAGGCGGATATTTGAGTTGCCTCGGTTTGGCATCATATGACAGCGTGGACGGTCAAAATGCCGCGACCTACCAGCTGTGGTATCGGCAAGTCGGGGAAACGGAGTGGTCGGCCGCTGCGACATGGACGCCCGGAACCGCTACTGTTATTGGCGACGGCACACTGAGTGCGGATACTTCCTATGAGGTCTGGTATCAGGCACAGGATCAGGTCGCGACGGCGTACTACATCGATACGGTACTGCACAAACGGCGAATTATCGATGGCGTTGAAGATGATGACGGCATACCTTCCGTTGGTCTTGGTGGCGCCGCCAAAGATGGTAAAACGACGGTATATAATCCATTGAGATGCTTGGAACCGGCCCAGCTGGCGGGTGGGCAGTACGTGCATAGTGCATGGGGAACATCTGGGGAAAGCGGATATGTAAAATTTGCAGAAATTAAAACCAACTATACGTACGCGGATACGACATTCACCATCAAAGTGTACCAACGGCTACAAATCGTCCCAACGACACTTTTCATCCAATTTTCCAGTGAAAATAGCACTGATCCCCCATTGGCGAAATTTCAGGCAATCGGCAGCCGCACCGAATACTGGATCAAAAAAGAATCCACAAGCACGTGGGGGTTGTATGCGGACAAAGTGGGAGCATACGACGAAATCGACGTTGTGGCATTTGATTATCCCGAATATTTGCAGATGCGGATTTCCGTATCTTGGAAAGACGAAGTAATCAGCAGCATTGACGGCGCAATAAAATGTACTGTGCCTACTTTGGACTTGCGTTTGACCAACGCGTTCGGACAAGGCAATGGCGAGCAGGGAAGCATCGTCCTTAACGGATACGGTATTTGCTGGGGGTATATCCATCTCAATGTGACGATCACCAATGCGTGGGGCAGTATGTACTACGGCCGCACAGAAACGCAAATCACCTACCCGTTCAGCTTCGCATCGTCGCCGTCGCTCAGCCTGACGTGCGAGCAAATCAGCGGAAATGTGACCGGCGTGACGGCGGCGTCGTCCAGCGTGTCCGGTGTCAGTGGCCTGTATTTTTATGCTCCGGACGCCCGTACGACCGATGTGTGGCTGCATTGGTGCGCGCGGGGGAAATTGGCTGGGTGGTAAAGGAGAGTGATAATATAAATGCTTGAAAATATTAATTTGCAACATTATCGTATGGCTCCGTTAGAACAATATCAGCAGGATTTTTCTGATATTGGTACAGAGGCAACGTGGTTAAGAACCTTTTTGATTCAGACCGATTATCAGATCACCAAAGCGTCGGAATGCCAGCTGCTGGGGCAGCCGGTGCCGGAAGATATCAAAACGCTGATTGTTGCACGGCAGGAAGCGCGAGAGAGAATCAACGAGCTGGAAGCCACCGACTAACGCGCGCTAACGCATCACACAAAAAATCTAACGCACGCGTGTGTTAAACGTGCGTTAGATGTGCGTTGGATTTATTTCACATGGTGAATTACGACCGGAGTGTCATCCCGTTCACCAATAAACGTCGGTGCGACCCATTTCAAAACAAGTTTGCGTTCACTCGGAGCAGACTTTGAACCCGTCCAGAAGTTATGCCAATGCCCGCGCCGCATATGCGGTCTGGGTGAAGCGTGTGTGGAATGCTCTTTGGATTGACTGTTGGACGCACCGGATTGGACACTGGCCTTGACCGATGCGCCAATCCGTACGCCAACGTCCCATTTGCGAATCTCGGCGTTTGTTGTGTTGCAATAGCAAGCGCAGCGGCCATGGGCGCATAACAATGTACATACTCCATATATTCCCATGCATTCGGATATCTTTCGGAAATGTGTTTGAGTAATTGAAGTGGCAAAAACTCATTTGTCAGTTTCATTTGTATCACTCACTTTCTTTTTATATTATATCTCATTTCATTTTAAGCGTCAAACTGGAAAGGAGCAATTATGATCGAAATTACAATTGAAAAGACAATATGTGAACACGGTGCAAGTATTTTTACTGCGATTCCGGGCGAGATTTGTCTGGGTGGTATGGATGCCAGTGGCGTTGATATTCTTCATGTGACTGTTCCGGATGATTGGAAAGATTGTGTGGTTAGAGCTACTTTTATTCCGAGCATGAAGAAAGCGGTCGCAAAGTTGTTTGATGATAACGGGAATATATCAATCACATCGGATATTACCGGGCGCGCCGCTAAAGGTGTCCTGATTATTGATGCTGTCCGAGATGGCTATGCTGCGTATTCCAACGATATTCTGTGGACTACTTATGCGCATAGTCAGGCGGGCGGCAAGGTTTCATCAAATTTTAAGTCAGAGTATGAACAGATGGCAGAGTTAGTCGAAGAAGTTCGACTGACAGAAGATGATGTTCTGGACATACTCGGTGAAACTGACACCTTGCCATCCGTAACAGATGCCAGCGGCGCGATCCTCACGGACGAAAACGGTAAAATCTTGATGATGTAAGGAGGAAAATGTATGGCAGAATTTAGAAAAATTACAGAAGTAGAAGAAATTTCGGAACTGACTGGGGATGAAAATATTCTGGTCAGCGATCATGGTTATCTGAAGCAGATCAACAAAAAGAACGCAAAACTTGGCGGCGGGGTTACAGTTTTCACTATGAATAACGATGCTGCTTTGAAAGAAGATGGAACCGAAACTACTGCGCAGGAAATTTATGACGCATTTATGAGCGGTTCGGTAATTCTAAAAATAACGAATTCCTCTGGGGAGCTGCAATGCTGTCAAATTCTATCTGTTGTACCACTTGATGAATCACAAAATTCATTTGATGGGACGAATGTAGCATTTATTGTTTTGTATTACGCTTCCAGCACAAATATAAAGGAGACAGTTTGGCCAGCAAGTTCGGGCGGTCCCGCAAGGTAAGGATGTGATGTCATGAAAAAATCCAACCTGAAAATGATTTTAGAGGCCGTACGCGAATTGATTATGAAGAACCGTGTGGCGTATAAGGATTATTTGGGCGAGGAAACAGTCGATGAGGTAATCTGTGAAGGAGTTTGTACGAGCAACCAGACTACGTTGACTGTAAAAAGTTCTACTGCTCGTGGATTTCAACCCGGTGAAATATATCAAGTTTCAATTGATGGGGCTGTTTCCGATTGGCTGGTTAAGGTTACAAGTCATGAGATAGGTATAGGCCCTTTGATTGACTATATGATAAAACACAACAAAGAGCCGAATGACCCAACTGGAATGTGGGCGATTGTCTCTTACAGCAATAATTCTGGTGTCATTTATGGTCTTGTGGTTATGGATCCATCTCTTGTGAATAAAACCTTTGTCGTTTCTCGGTCCGTTACTCGTAAAAAGTATGACATCAAGAAGTTGCCGGAAGAATTACTGCCAGATGCGGCAGTGAAAAAGATTCACACACATAGTAATAAAGATTTGTTGGATGAACTGTCATGGGACGATTATAACTGTTGGAATGAAAAATCTAATTTTAGCGGTGATTATAATGATTTGTACAATCAACCATATACGATATCAGAAACGCTTCTTGGATCTGGAGCATTAGGTATACCTGAAACAAAAGAGTATAATGGCACATTTATGAGTACCGCTATATCTTTTAAGAGTCTGAATAAATTAGTTATTGGACAATATTATTTAATACGAGTCAGTATTTCCATAAAAGGAGTATTAAATAAATTTTCTTTTTATTCTAAATATTCAGAATTATCAACAGCTACGCGGGGATTCAAATTAGGTAATACTGGAATCACAAATATTGGTGGCTATTTTGCTGATTGTCGTATATATGCATTGTCAAATAATTCTATTTCATGGGGAGCAAATGTTTATGGACAACAAGTAAAAGATTCATTATTATGGGTTTACATCTATGATGTTTCTGGAGCAACACCAATTTCTCCGCAAAACCTCCCCTTTGTCGGCAACAACGGCCTCCAGTACGGAATTGTTCGTGCAAAAGCAAAAACAGATAAACAGACATTGCCTGTTGGTGCGGATGCGGATGGATGTCTATGGGCACAGGTTCCGGAGTCTATGCTGACAACAGAAGAACAGACACTAACCGATGATGAAAAAGCTCAGGTGTGTGCTAATATTGGTGCAATACAAAAGCCATTATATTCTGAGCCTGATGGGTATATTCTTACTTATAAATCAGGACAACCGACGTGGTGGCGGCTTGAATGCGATTGGAATCAAGAAGATTCTTTGAAAGCTGGGTACATTGAAAACAAGCCATGCTACGAAACCAGCAAATATGGTCTTACCATCAACAATGCTTCTCAAAAAGCAGATAGCCTGTTGTCAAGTGGCGGCAACTTCTATCGTGTTTCAGATATACCGCTTACCATTGATAAAATCACTGAATTAGTATATTATGATACGTTTGGTAATCCAACCGTAATGACATCTGATACAGCAAATTGGACATCTAATAACGGCGCTGCACAATTTATAGGGAACGGTCCAGTCATTGTATCAAAGGTCAATGCCGGTCCGATCAGTGATTCAGTGACAGATACATTTCCGGAGCCGGGCCTTTATTGCCCTGTTGACGGCGGAATTGAGGGTATCGATGGATATATCAAACATCTTCAAAAGTTAGACAAGAAGTTTGTTGATTATTCGGATTGCGTTTTACAGTCTGAATTCGATGATAAAGTGGCTAATTATGTTTATGATGGTGTTATCCTAAAATCTACAACAGCTGATAGTTCTAAAAAATTCAAAATTACCGTGGACGACGCCGGAACACTGACAGCAACCGAGGTCACAACTTCATAATTATTACAAAGCTGGACAAAACCGGCTTCTTTTTATATTCTATAAGGAGGAATTTGCAATGGCTAAAATCTTGAAAAGAATCAAAGCGTATCCCCCAATTGCCTGTAATCAGTATACCCTTGGCTTGATTACCAAATTTTACGGAAACGGTCATAGTGGTATTGATAGCTGTACAATCGCCGGATTAAATGTATGTGCAATCTGTGATGGTGTGGTGAAGGACGTGTATTGGTCCTCCACACATGGCAATTGTTTGGAATACGGGTATGATGGTGTCACGATCAAATACTGTCATATGGCGAAAATTTCCGTCACAAAAGGACAGAAACTTTCCAAAAATCAGGTCGTTGGGCAGATGGGCAGCACTGGAAGTTTAACCAATCAGCTGCATCTTCATCTGTCTCTTTATATTAACAATATGCTGGTAGATCCTCTACCCTATTTGGATGGACGTAAGGGACTGCCAACAGAGACAAAAACAATCGATACGAAAGGTGGAGATAATATGCGTAAAGTTATTAGTCCATTAAATCTTAGAAGCGGAGCAGGAACGAATTGTTCCTTGGTGTACAAAAATATGCCGGTTGGTACACTGTTTGTCACCGGCGCAAAATCACAAATAGTAAAAGGCGCAAGCTGGGGACAGGCTATTGCTTCAATTGGCGGCAAATCTTATACAGGGTGGGTGAACCTCGGCAGCACGTGGTCTGTGGAGGTGTAACCTACTATGTACATTGATGGCCAGACTATTATCACCGCTGCCTCTATTTTAGGGGCAGTGGTAGCAATTGGCGGAACACTGATTGCGATTTATAAATGGTACGCGAAGCAGAACAAACAGGACATTGAAATTGCGGATCTGAAAAAGGAAAATGCATTGATTTGCTATGGTCTGGTGGCAGCGCTGGATGGGCTGATGCAGCTTGGAGCAAACCATTCAGTTCCAGTTGCGCGTGAAAAACTTGAAAAGTATCTAAATCAAGCGGCACATAAATAAGGAGGAATGAATATGTTCAATTTCAAATTGTGGATTAAGGCGGCGGGCATTCGTGCCATCAAAACTATTGCACAGACTGCGGTGGCAACCATTGGTACTTCTGCCGTACTTGGCGAAGTAAATTGGATTGCAGTCGCTTCGGCTTCTGTATTGGCGGGTATTCTGTCTTTGCTGACCAGCATCGCCGGACTGCCGGAACTGAATTCGGACAACACGTAAAATTTGGGCGGGTTATTCCCGCCCTATTTTTAAGAGTTTTCTGAAAATGCTTAAAAAATAGGAATTACCTTCAAATTAACTGAGGGCAGTTCCTATTTTTTAAGAGAAAAGTGTGATATGACACTTGACACGATATGTGTATATGGTGTATAATGAATATGCGCCATTAACAGGGGTCGTGTGGTGACTTGATAGAAAGGAGACTTGCATGATATGCACAAATACACGATGTAGACAAGAAATTCCTGATGGTTCACGATTTTGTCCGTGTTGTGGTAGGAGCCTGATAGAAAAGAAAAAATCATCAAAAAAGAGAGGAAACGGACAAGGCACAGCAATTCTTGTTGGTAACACTTGGAGATCAATTTGGTCGGAGGGTAGTTACATCGATACTGACGGGAAACTACACTATAAGCGACACTCAAAGTCAGGCTTTGCATCCAAAAAAGAAGCATTGGCATATGCAGTATCCGTCAAAGTTCCGACTTCAAAAATTCCAAGTTTGCGTGATTACTATAACGCATGGGCCAATAATGGAATGGAGCATTTGGGAAAATCCAAAAAGGTGGCATATAAGATCGCATGGAACCGCTTGAAATCAATTGCAGATAAGCCTATCAACGAACTATCTGTTGCGGATTTGCAAAATTGTATTAACCAAACTACTACCACTTATTATCCAGCCAGAGATATGAAAACGGTTCTTTCTCATTGTTTTACATCCGCCGCAGCAGATGGAAATGCACGGGGAAATTTGTCCGAATATGTTACCTTGCCTAAATTAAACGAGCAGGAAATTCAGCCCTTCACATCTGACGAAGTTCAAAGAATGTGGGAACTGTATTGTGATGGGGCGGAATTTTTTGCGTATGTGTTGTTAATGATCTATACCGGAATGATGCCCGGTGAACTTCTAAAATTATCTGTTTCAATGATTGATACAGACAAGCATGAAATTATTGGATGTGGATTAAAAACAGATGTCAGAAAGCAAACCCCTATCGTTTATCCTGATCTGATTGATCCACTTATTCAACATTTGATTCAATCGGCTAAAAAGGGTCGTGTCTATCCGCATCAGAAAAAGCAATTTTATAAGAAGTATCATGAAACCTTAATAGCGGCAAAAATACGCGATTTACCGCCATACGCTTGCCGTCATACCAGCGGAACAAAATTGGCACTTAGTGGAATCGCTCCATCTATGGTCCAGAAACTAATGAGACACAGTAAATTTACAACCACTCAAAGATACATTCATCCAGATGTATCGGATGCGCAACGTGCAATGAATGAAGTGTATAAAAATTAACAATAATAACCATTATCAAACTATTTTTTTCAATATCTCTATTGTTGTCTCGGTTGTTGACTGACACCCCAAAAACCGCAGCGGTAAGCCAAAGAAACGACCCCTGCTAAGGGAGTAGGCCTCGTAAGGGGCGCGAGGGTTCAAATCCCTCCTTCTCCGCCAAAAACCGCATCAGAAAGCCAAAAATCAAGGTTTTCCGGTGCGGTTTTGCTATGCGTAAAACAGGGATTATACGGTAAAAAACGTCCTGAGAATTGCAAAAATGATTTCTATTGTTGACACGGTTGTTGACTGGCGCAAGTGTTTCCTAATCTTTATTTTACACTAATGGCGGTGCACGCAAATTTTACACCCGGAAAATATATCTCTCTATCTATCTCACCTGTGATATATTTTAAGAACGCTTCGCGCGGGATTTTCGTGCGGTTGCCGATTCGGATTACAGGGAATCCCAAATACTGTTTTCCCGTTTCCGTTTGCTGTTTGGCTGCAACACGGATATAATTCGGATCGCATCCCAATACACCGGCCACCTCATTCGGCGTAATAAATGGCTTCTGACAATTCTTCAATTCATTCAATTTTATCTGATACGTATTTTGCATTCTAAATCCCTCTTTCACAAAACAAACTTTTCCCGTAAAAAATGGCCCGGCATATTTCAGCCGGGCTTAGATTATTTATCTGTCGGTGCTGCCAAATCCGCCGTCACGAGTCGCAGTTACAGGAGCTTCTTCGGCAGTCTGATACTTCATGAGAATCCCCTGAGCGAATGCCTGACCGGCTTTCATTTCGAGCGTTTTTCCTTCGTAAGTATTGTTGGTCAGCTTTACGAAAATATGCCCTTCGTTCGGAGCCAGAACATAGTCTGCATCCACAATCCCGCACGTATTGTCCAGCTGGAGCCGATACTTAAAGCCCAGCCCACTGCGCGGCAGAATCATCAGAAAAGTATCCGGATCCATGCGGCACTTAATACCAGTCGGAATGGTAATCGTCTCCCCCGGTCGCAGCTCAAAATCGAACGGGGCGAAGAAATCATATCCCGCCGCGTACTTCGTTGCACGGCGCGGAATCTGGATGGCTTCGTATTCGGGATGCAGATCTGCATCTCCACCGATGGCCTTGTTGTACTGCTCAAAACTAACTTTTTCAAACTTGTTCATAATAATTTTCCTTTCATTTTACGTCCAGCAGGACGATTTGATTTGTTTGTAGTGATTTTTTGACATCAATGATTCGCTGATTCTTGGAACCGCGATACGGCAGTGTGATGTCTCGCTGCGCTAAAATAAATGAGCCATCGACGATTACATCTACGTCTTTGACCCATTCTTCACTTTTGAATGATTCCCATATATATCCAGTGTATAACCAAATGGATTTGGTTGGAAATCTGGTTCGGATATCATGTATTAGTTCGATGACTTCCGGTTTGTTGACGGGATCCAGTGGATGGCCGCCGCTGAATGTGATACGCGTAATCCATGGATTTTGCAATTCACCATACATTTTCTTTCTAGCTTTGTCGGTAAAAACATATCCATCGTCGTAGTTCCATGTACTTGGATTATGACAGCCGGGGCAATGAACATCGCACCCTTGGCACCAAAACACAATACCCAGTCCAATTCCATTGGCTACATCACAGGTTTCAATCTTTTGATACTTCATCGGTAATCTCATTGTCCCCCAAATGCATTACGCGTTCTTTGATTTCTTCGGTACGGCCATAGTTCCAAAAATTAGTTCCAATATCCTTTATACCCCCGATTTCTCGGTATTTGAAGGGAGTGGACTATACAATAATGATGAATTCTCATCATTCCAACATTGTAGTCTCTGAACATTCTCCATCAGCATGACCTGTTAAGGAGCTTTGCTGCGTGTGAGTGACTTGCACACTCGGTTGTCCCTACCTTGATTCTTTTTCTGGTTTCTATCTTTCGACTGTTGAATTCATAATTCGCACCGCATTCACGTTTATCGTTTCCAATTCCGTTGTAGCGAATCAAGATTATGGGGAGTTTCCCGCAATATCGTTGGTTTAGTGCGGACTATATTGTTTACAATCCGCAAGTACGTCGTGCCACATTCATTTTTGTCTGATCGCGATTTCCGCAGTTCGGACAGTACCAGTTCATATTATCGTCAATCTGCATTTCGCCGTCGAACCCGCAGCACTGGCAGTAATCGGATTTCGTGTTCAGCTCGGCATACATGATATTATCATAGATGAATTGCATAACTTGCAGTACAGCTGGAATATTGTTCTGCATATTTGGCGTTTCAATATAGCTGATTGCGCCGCCCGGACTCAGTTGCTGAAACTCGCTCTCAAATTTCAATTTAGTGAACGCGTCAATTTTCTCCGTGACATGGATATGATAACTGTTCGTGATATAATCCTTGTCTGTGATACCTGGAATAATGCCAAACCGCTTCTGGAGACACTTTGCAAACTTAAATGTACAAGACTCCAACGGTGTCCCGTAAACTGAGTATGCAATATCTTCGGCTTCGCGCCATTCGGTACACTTATCATTCAGCTTTTTCATTACATCCAAAGCGAACGGCTTGGCCGTTGGGTCAGTATGGCTTTTGTCGGTCATATATTTCACACATTCATACAGCCCCGCGTAGCCCAAGCTGATGGTAGAATAACCACCGTGAAGCAATGGATGAATACTTTCACCGGGTTTCAACCTTGCAAGCGCGCCATATTGCCATAGAATTGGTGCAACATCCGAAGTGGCCTGAGCCAATCTTTCGTGACGGTACTGCAATGCTCTGTGGCACAGTTCCAGCCGCTCGTCAAAAATCTTCCAGAACGTATCAAAGTCCCCGCCGGACGACAGCGCCACGTCCACCAGATTGATCGTCACCACGCCCTGATTGAACCGCCCGTAATATTTGGGCTTTCCATTTTCGTCGATATAAGGTGTTAAGAAAGAACGACAACCCCGACATTGTTCACACTAAATCGCAACATTAGTGCAGTTCTCTAATGAACTTCTATGCATTACTACATAGGTCAGACTATATCATATTCTTATAAACTTTGACCATTTATAAGAACCTTGTCTTTTCGACCACCATTTTTTGCTTGTGGTCTACTCTACTTGTTTAATCATCAAGAATTTCTCCTTGATTATACTTTCGATAGTCTTTAGACTTTTATAATTAGTTAAATATACTGAATGCTGCTAATTCCACGATTCAAATAACCATGATTTTTATCTTGGAGCCAATATTTGACAGCAGTTCTTGTTACTCCTATTTTTACTGCTAAGTCTTCTTTTACATTGAACTTTTCAATTGTGCCATTATTAAAAACAACCTTAAAGGGCTTATATTCTTTATTTCCATAAATACGAGAATGTAATTCATTATCTTTTTTACTTATCCATTCCAAATTATTCTTTTGATTGTTTTCTATATTACAATCTATGTGATTAACTTCTTGTAAATTATTTGGATTTGGAATAAAATGTTCAGCAACTAATCGATGTCTGAAGAATCTTTGCCTCGCAGGAACGTGATTTTTTGCCATTAGGCCAACTCTACAATAGCCCTCAGAATTTTTATCTCCAATAAGTATTTTTCCGGTTGTTTTATTTTTTACTTCGCCGTTTTCATTTACTTGATAAAACTGTTCCCATCCATGAATATCCTTCCAGATAAGAATTTCTCCTTTCAAAATAATATAACAGCATATCTAACTAACTAATTTAGTAAGGCGGGTTGTCTTTCATACAATGAAAGAGTTTCCCCTTTTAGACAAGTTTTCTAATAGCCTCACGACTATTAGGCACAGGTTTTTATGCACGGGTAGCATTGACCATTTCCATCTTGGTCAACTTTGAGTTCCTTCATGACTTTTTCGCTGATGTAGTCCGGCACCATCCGCTTGGCCGTGCATTTGGCGGCCAGCTCGGTCAGATACCAATATGGGGTTCCTTCCCGAATATTGTCTTCTTCCAGCACATACAGCAGCTTCGGGAACGCCGGAGTAATATACACCCCGCAAGCGTTCTTAAAACCAAGAATTCGCTGATTCAAAAATTCCTCGATCAGCATTGCAAGTTCATTCTTATACTCTGTGGTTTCATTCAGATACATGAACACGGACAAAAACGGAGACTGCCCATTACTGTTGGACATCGAGTTGATCTGATAATTAAACGTCTGTACTGCGTCTTTGATTTCTTTTTTGAGATCAATAGCCGCGTACAACCGAACCTGTTCTTCATCAAAGCCCCAATCCGTGTATTTTTTCAGATACACATTGTAACTGTCTCGGACAAACGGAGCCAAATGCGTCAGGGTGATGGTCGCACCGCCATAAGTAGACGATGTGACAGCCGTAATAATCTGAGTTGCAATGGTCATTGCAGTCAGCAGCTTATGCGGTTTGTCAATACGAACATTGTTAATCATCGTGCCATTTTGCAGCATATCTTCTAAATTGATAAGTTCACAATTGGAAATGTGCTGCACAAAATAATCAGCATCATGGAAGTGAATAATTCCCTCATCGTGTGCTTTAACAATATCCTCTGGAAGCAGCAAACGACGAGTAATATCCGTACTGGTAATTCCTGCAATATAATCACGCTGTGTCGTTGCCAGTCGCGCGTTTTTATTGGAATTTTCTTTGTTCCAATAATCATTGTCGCCATCAATCAGCTCTTTGATGGATTTGTCAGTTGTATTAAATTCGCGCAAAAGTTTGTGTTTATACCGATACCGAATATAGCACTTGGCCACCTCCGGCCCCTCGCGCATCAAAAGCCCTTCGATTTTGTCCTGAATATCCTCAATATGCACAGGCTCCCGGCTGTTTGCCGCGAACATTTCCATGCTGTTGGCAATATAAGCAATCGTCTTGTCGTTAATCTTGTCTGCGTCAACAACTTCCGCGTTCGCTTTTGAAATTGCATCAATAATCTTTTGCCGGTCAAAATCGACCACCCGGCCATTTCGTTTTACGACTTGCATTGTCATCACTCCTTACTTGTTTCTTCTTGAATGTATTTCCAAATAATGTCCAGACACGTATCCAGATCATTATTGTAAACTACAAAATCTGCCATCATTTCTGCACCGGAGAATGCTTCCCGATCATGGTTCAGCCGCTGAATGGCCTGTTTCACCGTATCACCGCGTTTCATCATTCGCGTAAAGCGATCACGCATATAGGTTTTGACATAGATCACTTTCACGCGTTTCCCTCTATGATACCGTGCTTTGAAGATTTTCACACCGTGCGGATCAATAATGTATAGATCAGATTTGTCCACCTGATCGGCGGTGGCCGCATATCTATATCCGTCAAATTCCGTATACGCCACCCGATCTTTTAGCTGATCGAACTCAGCCTCAGTCATAAACGTGTGGGTACGCTCATGTTCTGTCCGTTTGGGTCGCGTGGTATAGGACAACACTTTTTTCAGTCCGTGATCTTTGCATAGACAGTTGACAATTGTGTCCTTTCCGGAACCAGATTCACCCATAATTAAAAAGATGGTATTCATAGTTTATCTCTCCTTTGATTAAAACGCATAGACTTCTTCCAGCCGTGGATGTCTGCCGCAGGAATTTCGCTCCGGGCAGAATGGATGATCGGGATATTTTTCACACTTGGGAACCAAATACGGCGCAAAAGCCGGATATTGATCGACAATGCACTGCCGCATTTCTGCCGCCAGTGTGCGGATCTCATTCTGTGCCCGTGAACACAACCGCTCGTTCATAAAATTCATCAGTGCACGCAGATTCATCTTGACTTCGAGCGTTGTAAAGCACGCGTTCGGCAGCACCATCCGGGCATCTTCCGCTGCGCAGCCACAATCCAGCAAATGCTCGTAAAACTGTGCGATGGTATTCATCATTTCGTCGTACTCTGCTTTCAGTTCTTCATTGACTGCAATTTTGGGCGGCGTATAATATCCAAACCCATCTTCTTTACAGTATCGCTGGGATCGAACCGCATAGCTGGCCATCCGATGGCGCGTCAGTTGTGCCAGCAGTGCCCGCGACACACCCTCAACATGGAATGTGAAATCACAAAACTCTGCAACGGAAGTGTGTCCGCTCTGGATACACCCCCGCATGATCTTCCCGTTTTCCGATGGTTCGGAATTGTAGCAGTTTGCCGCCGCTTCTTCAATAGCCAGCACCGGATCTCCGGTCACGCGCGTTAAAGTGACTTTCAATACAATCTACCCTCTTTCTCCAACAAATGTTTGGTTTTCAAAATCTTGTTTGCGTAGTAATTCTGAGTTTGTCCACGTTTTCTGGCCCGCTGCATTCCGGCGTTGCCCATATTGTAGGCCATCAGACCGTAATACTCACCGTATCGATTGACTTTCTCTGCGATAATCGAAACCCCAATTTCAACATTGCGGTATGGATCCAGCAGCTCCTGTTTGGTAAAGCCCAGACTGCTGTTGATACACATCAAACCGGTATCAAACGTACCGTTTTTGTTGTATCCGATCACGTCCATTTTGCAGCCGCTTTCATTCCAGATCATTGCAAAAATCAGGTTCGGATCCAGCTCATATTCGGAGGCAACCATCGTGATATACCTTTGCAGCTCGTTATTCAATGGAATGTTTGCGTTACCCACAAATTCATCGCTTGGCCCATCGTGCGCAATAACTTGTTCGTTTTCCGCGCTGGTCTGTTCTGTACTGACGGAAACGGATTCAGGTACGGTAGGGCGGAAATTATCCGGATTCAATCGATCAATGAAATTGAATGGGCTAATTACCATGACTCCACTAATCAACATCGGAGCCACCGTATGTGTTACAAAACTCATGAAAATCCTCCTTAATACGCGAATTTGCGAATGTGTGAATAAATGTCCTTATCCGACTCACACACCGTGTCAGTCCAAATCATGCTGTATGATGCACCAAGCAGACTCTTTGCGTTGACACGCACTTCGCCTGATTCGTCCATCCCGACGATTTGAATTTTGCCGGGGAGCTGCGAACAAATGTCCACAAACTCCCGCAAATCTTTACCTGTAACCAAATTGATCTTTACTTTATGCATTTGCGTACCTCCAACATTTGAT
>ERZ1034928.99-NODE-99-length-52065-cov-300.321996_pt1 | contig 52065 bp, 83 predicted proteins | sample MGYA00520627_ERZ1034928 | MGnify/ENA primary metagenome ERZ1034928 (study PRJEB33766, sample SAMN09781755) | gut metagenome | biome: gut microbiome | host: Homo sapiens | place: Madagascar | study: EMG produced TPA metagenomics assembly of the PRJNA485056 data set...
CACACCCCCTATTACTAACCCCCCTATAATCCCCCCTTCCCAAGAAAAGAGAGAAGAAGCACTAACGGGCGTGTGCGCGGGCGCGTGTGAGAACGAGCAGATTCCCTTCGAAGGCTTTGAACCCCTTGACCCGCCGGAATCCGAAGTTAAGCGCAGGAAACCGACGATAACGGAGCGTTTTGAAGCCTTATGGGCAGAATACCCCAAGAAAAACGGCAAAAAGAACGCTTTTGAGAGCTATCAGAGAGCTATAGCAGCCGGAGTAACCGACGAGACTATAGCCGACGGTATCAGGCGGTACAAGGACTACATAGCCGCAAAGCGCACGAGCGAACAGTACATACTTGCAGGCTCGACATACTTCTACCAGTGGCGTTGGCAGGACATATACGACACCGTATCAGTCGCACCAACTTGCAGCGAAAAATCGGGAGGTGATGAATTTCTAAATTACCTCAACGAGGAACTTGAAAAAGAAAAAGCGAAAAGAGAAAGCCGATGGACAGAACAGACGTAATATCAACGCTGAAAATTCTCAAAGTCGCATATCCCGGATTTTACGCGAAGATGAGCAAAACGGACGCAGAGGACACCGTATCTGTGTGGTGCGATATGTTTTGCGAAGAGGACGTGAACGTTGTCAAAATCGCTCTGTACAAGGTCATTGAAGAACACACAGGCTTTCCTCCGACGATAGCTGACATCAAGACGCAGATACGAGAAATGCGCAGAGCGGCGACGGGAGAAAAGACGGACGAAGAACTGTGGTCTCGGCTGAAAGCGGCAGTGTCGAACGGCTACTACGGAGCAAAAGAGGAATTCGCGAAACTTCCTCCCGAACTGCAAAGATACCTCGGAACGCCTAACACTCTCCGCGAACTTTCACAGGTTGACACCGATACGTTTAACACCGTCACTCACGGGCAGTTTCTCAAACAGATAGGCATCATCCGCGACAGAGTGAGATTCGACAACGAAACGCCGCCCGAAATCAAGGCACTGCTCGGCACAGTAACAAAGCAAATGCCACAAGCAGCGGAAACAAACAGACTTACCGAAAACGAATTTAACTCGAGCAGAAACAGACTGCTCGACACATTGGAAAGGACAAAATACCATGACTGATAACATAGAACTCACCGAATTTGCACTCACCTCCTGGAATCTCCCGAGCAAAAAGCCGAAGGTGTCCGGCGATTACCTCATTTGGACTTCCGGCGGCATAGCAACCGTCGCGAACTACTCCGCAAAATACGACGGATGGGGAATCACAAGCGACGGAAAAAGAGATTACGAAATCAAAGACGTTGAGAGATGGGCAAGCATTATCCTCCCGACAATGTACTAACCGAAAGGACACGCGCAATGAAACAAAGGCTGATACAGAATGCGCTGATATCGAGCGGCGTGACAATGCTCGGAGTTATAACCTCATGCGGAGTGTGGTACTACACCGCTCCCTCGTGCGTCGTGTTCACCGTAAGCGCAATGGCAATGTGTCTGCTCACCATAGCAATAACAGCCGTCAGAGAGCTTCTCAGAGCGTATGAGCGCACACTGCCGAAGAAGCGCAGGAGAATCCGCATGAGATACGACAGCCGCGGAATGCACACCGACAGTCAGCGTCTCGGCTACGTATCGGCAGAAACAATCAGAGAGGTGTGCAGAAGATGAAAAACGAAAGGAGCAAAACAATGACTGACGCAGAAAGATGCGTAACGTGCGGAGCTGAGATACCCGAAGGGAGACAGGTATGCCCGATATGCTATGCGAAATACCACAACGACTACTCGGAAGAGCTGGCGTACCTCTGGAAGGTGCTGAAAAAGACCGAAAGCAGTCTCAAAACAGCCGACAAAAGAAACGCACCGAACGAAGAACGCGCAAACCTCCGCAAAAGGCGCGATATGCTGTACACGATAATCAACATTGTGGAGGACGCGGGAGCATGAAGTGCTTGGCAAAGAAAACGCAGTACCAAAAGGCGGAAAACGCACTCACCACCGAATACGGAATGTGGCTTCTCGAATACGTTGACGTTGCTTTCGGCGTAACGCTTGCCGAGAGCTACGGCTTCCGCGAAAAGCGGCTGCAAAGGTTTTACGACGGCAACCGTAACGGGCTTTGCGAAATGGTTAACGCCAATATGCCGACAGCAATGTTTGTTGACAAAGGCAAGGGCAGACGCAAGGGAGACAGTTCAGACCTCATTGACGATGGCGTAGACACAACGGAGTACATGATAAAGCGCGAACTACGAAACATAGGCTTCTCCGACTGCGATTTTGAAGCACTGTCGCCGGAGAACCGCTATGACGAGAGCGAACGCCACACACAGCTCGATGTCATGTCGCACAACGTGAGAACGGCATGGTATGAAGCAAACGCAAGACGCGCTGTAAGGCTCTACGCGGCGTATACGCTGATGTATATGCACGATACCTACAACTACGGCGCGGAGAGATTAAACCGCCTGTATGCGCTTGTAGCCCCTCAGATAAAGTCTTACGTCGAACGATTCTTAATAGGCAGCCGCCGCGTCGACAGAGAGCTGCACAAGGAACTGGACGAGATGCACGGCAAACTTGAGAAATGCGGGCTGCACCTTGAAGAAGTTGTAAAGGAAGACGCGGTAGCGGTAAGCCGAAAAGAACCGCCGAAAGAACCAAAGAACCCGCCGATACACCTTGACATAGGCGAATACGAAAAAATCATGAAAGAAGTAGGGATGGTAAGAATATGAACAAAGAAGTAACTAAGGGTAAGAACACCCTCGAAACGCACGGAGAAGATTGGTACAACTGTCAGTGCCCCATATGTGGAATTAAGTTTCACTTAAAGCCAAGCCACGTTAAAATTGCAAAGAACCACTATTGTTCCAAGGAGTGTTTCAGAAAAGCAAAAATCGAATACATGAAAGGTGAAGGAAATCACCAATACGGACTAAAGGGAAACAAGAACGCGACATGGAAGTCAGACCGTCGCTTGTCGAGGTATGGTTACATTCAAGTACGCGTCTTAGACCACCCCTTCAGAGATAAAGCCGACTTTGTCTTTGAGCACAAGTTAATTGCGGAGAAGTATTTGTTGAACGGCGAAAACTCCGTAACCATCAATGGGAAGAGATATCTAAACCCTGACTATGTTGTGCACCATATCAATTTTGATAGAACGGACAATAGAGTTGAAAATTTGCTGGTCATGGGCAAGCAAGAGCATATGCGGTTGCACAGTAAGTTAAATCCGGCTGAACGTAATGAATTACATCAATTCGCTTCAAGAAGCAAAACGTTGTGCTCGACAGTAGACGGAATTGAGGCAGTGAAGTGCAAGCGTGTGACAGAGACTGCAATTGTGCCAGAGAGGAAAACAAACGGCGCAGCGGGATTCGATTTGTATGTTGATACCGCAGAAGATGTTGTAATACCCGCAGGTGAAATGCGCCTTCTGTTTTGTGGCGTGGCTTTTGATATACCTAAAGGGTACTATGGACTAATCTATGCGAGAAGCGGGATAGCTTCAATGTATGGAGTGAGACCATCCACGTGTGTGTCGGTAATTGACAGTGATTTTCGCGGGAATGTAGGATTACCGCTAACGAATGATAGCAAGCAAGACTATACGGTAAAAGCCCATGAGCGAGTAGCCCAAATAATCTTTATGAAATTAGAGCCAATTACAGTGGAAGAGGTGGAAGAACTCAGCGAAACAGAGCGCGGAGAAAACGGCTTCGGCAGCACGGGAAGATAACCGCAAATTAAACAAAGCACAAAGGAGAAAACAATAAATGGCTACGAAAACAGAACAGAGCACACTGGAAATTAAGGAAATTATACTCGAAACGGTTACATTGAGGATTGTCGGCGAAACTCCGCTGATTATGCACGCATGGAGTGAAAAGGCAAAGCGTGAAATCCTCGACAAGCAGATGAAAGCAACAAAGACAAGCGCGAAAAAAGCAAAGAATCCTGTAGAGGACTTCATCAGGTCAATGTATTGGCTCACACCAATGCCCACAGACATGACCGAAGACGGATTTAACGAAGCTATAGCAAACGGAGCAAGGTTTGGCTTCCCTGCCACGGCATTCAAGCAAGCCGCAATTTCCGCTTCCTACCGCATGGGATGGAGCAAGGACAAGGCTTCTTTGAGAGGTGTGTTCTTCATAGAGGGAGATGAAAATCAGATGATTGAAATCAAAAGTGACGTTCCCGTAATGCGCGAAGATATGGTAAAAATCGCGGGAGGAACGGCGGACATTCGTTTCCGTGGCGAGTTCAGGAAGTGGTACGCAGACATGAAGATAACATACAACAAAAATGGACAGTACACACTTGAACAGATAATCAACATCATAAATGCAGGCGGTTATTGTTGCGGTGTGGGCGAATGGAGACCCGAACGAGACGGTCAGTACGGCAAGTTCAGAGTGGCTACAATCTAACCTCTTGGCAGGCAAGTTTGGGCGCGTTTTGTTAAGCTGCGGTACGGCAGGCATGGCGGGGCGCGGTGAGGTCAGACGTGACATGGTATGGCAGGTATGGATATACCAAAATTATTAACAGTTAACAAAGGAGCAAAACAATGGTTTACGAATGGAAAGAAGCGGCGCAGATTAAAGCGGACGCACAAAAAGCAGGAGAAATGTTAGAAAATTTGGAGAAGACTGTAGGGATTACTCCAAAGAATTTAGTTGAAGCAAACAGAGATGAATCAGCACCTCTGCACAATGAATTTGAGTGGAACGACACAAAAGCCGCCGAAAAATACCGCGAAACACAAGCAGGCTATATCATCCGCAACATATGTATTGTGAGAGAAAGCGAAGAGAAACCGCCCGTCAGAGCGTTCTATTCCGTTACAACCGACGAAGAACGCAAATACGAAAGTCTGAATGTGATTATAAAAAGTGAGGACAAAACAAAGAAACTTCTTGAATCCGCTTTAAGAGAACTTATCGCGTTCAAAGCGAAGTATTCAATGCTTTCCGAAATAGCGAATGTAATTAAAGCTATTGACGAAGTCCAGTGCGCAGAAGCGCAACGGAACAGATAAGCTACGACACGATTAGCAACGGAAAAGCGAAGCACGGGCAAGCGAGGAAACGGAGAAGACATGCGACGCAGCGAACGGCAACGGAATGGCACCGAATCGCTACGACAGAACCCGAAACGGAAAAGCAAAAATACCGCGCCGGCGGAATCCGGCAGAAAGGAAGATAATATGGAAGACTTAGAACTCGCGAGAGAAACACTCAAAAACACAAAGTACCTCAAAAGCAAATATCCCCGATGGAGAATCGAGGAATTAGCGGATATATTGGAAATCAGTAAATTGTACGATATACCCCTTGAAGAATTCTACAGTTGCAACTATGGTTACGTTTTAAACGGCAGTCACGGTTTCGGCTTTAAAATATCAAAAAAGCCGTCGCTCCGCAGTCCAACGTCGCATTTCAAGCCGAGCGAAGATGTGTGGTATATGCTCGTCAACACTGGCGGATGCGGCAGACTTAACTTCCGCGGCAACTATGATTCAAACTTGTTGTACGGCGGCGAAGCCAACGATGTTTGGGACAGATTCAACGACACGATTCTCTCATACCATCCATATGACTATGACCGCATAAATAAAGAGTATGTTTTCTCTGTGCAGAGCGGATACGAACTTTACAAAGACTTTGGCGAAATCTACACAGAAACAAAGTCGGCGTTTGAAGAATGCGTAAAAGAATATAGAGTGCGAGAACTTGAAGAAAAGCTTGCAAAATTGAAAGGAGAACAGTAATGGCAAAGTTTAAAGTTGGGGACAGAATAGAATTAATAAGAAATATATATTTTACTCACGCTTGCATTGGCGACAAAGGTAAGGTGGTGAGCACAAATTATAACGTCGTCGGTGATACATGTTATGGCGTGCAAATGGACGTAAAAAGACCGTTTTACCACAGTTGCCACGGTAAAGCCGCTGACGGATACGGACAGTATTTATGGGGAAGCTGTTTAAAGCTCGTCGAAGAGAAACCAACCCGCGAATTTAAGTTGATTATCACATCATCCGGAGACACCACCACGGCAAAGCTGATACACGGTGAAAGAACTGTAGTAAAAGAAGCAACCGTGACAAGATACAGCAAAGACGAATACAGCGAGAAAGCCGCCGTTGAAGCTGTTGTGAAGAAGATTTTCGGCGAGGACGAGAAAAAGAACGAAGCAAACAAGCCGTACACTGGCAAGGCTGTGTGGATATGCGACAACGAGAGCGTTTATACAAAAGGCAAAATATATGAATTTGTTGACGGCAAATTCAAACACGATTTAGGATTTACAGTTGTCGGATACACCCTCGAAAAAATGAAACGGCTCGGCTGCTTTCTCCCGATAGTGGAATGAAGAACTACAGAAAAGCGCGTCCATCAATGCCGAGGTGGTGGTGGAACGCGCAGGATGGATGTTGGTACTGCAAAAATCAAAAGAACTGCGCGAACTGCCCTGACACACGACGTTACCTCAAACAATACGGCGCGAAGAAGCACAAGGGCAGGACGGCAGGAAGCAAAAAATTACAGGAGGACGAATATGAATAACTACGAAGAAGAGCATTTTGGAGATTTTGTAGATTTTTGGGACGATACGCCCGAATTTGATGAACAGATAGAGGAATTTAAAACTGCGCTTAGAGCGGATGTCAAGCGTGAAACCAAGGAACTTATAGAAAAGCTCCAAAAGGAACTCGACGAGCTGAAAGACTACAAAGCACACAAGAGCGAAATCGAACGCAAGTACCGCAACAAGAAAGCGCAGGAAATACTTGCTGAATGCTGTGCGGTAGGATGGAGAGCGGCATGGCGATACGACGAACCGAAAGAAAAATGCGACAAGTGCGATGAGGATGGATATATAACGTTTTACTCTCCGCAAGGCACGGAATACCGTGAGCAGTGCAAATGCCGCCATAAAAACGTGATATATTACCCTGCCGAGACAAGACTTGCGCGTATTTACGCAAGCAAATCACCTGAAACAGTACAGTTTTACTACGACAAAGTACAAGGCGACAGCGAAAGTTACAGCGATTATACACGCTGTTATTTGGTAAAAAAAGGCGATTATGAGAAGTTGAACATTAAAGAAACGCAGAGATATGACACGGTATTTGAGAGTAAAGAAGACTGCGAAAAATACTGCGAGTGGTATAACAACAAGGAGAAAAACAATGAATAACTTTATCGAACTGCACGACTTTTACAGTAAAGAATCGGTGCTCATAAACACAAGGCACATTACCTATGTGACACCACTGTTTGAGTTAGAGAGCGAAGACGCCACACTAATAAATTTTGAAGCGGAGGACTCAAATTATATCGTCACCGAGACCTACGAAGAAGTAAAGAAACTGCTTGCAACGGTCGAGTATGTATACAAGGAGGAAGAATGAGTTTCGCGAGAAAACTGAAACGCAAGGAGCAGAATAAAAGAAAAACACGCTGTTGCGGACAGCAAATGACACGCAAAGCCGGATACGGTTATGTGTGCGAGAAATGCGGAAAGGTAAAACATGACTGAATACATAGACCGTGAAGCGTTGAAAAAGAAAGCATACCCGTTTCCTTGTGCAATTGGAGTTGAGTATGCCGTTCCGATACGAGCAATAGATGAAGCACCTGCCGCGGATGTGCAAGAGGTTAGGCACGGGGAGTGGAAGGAGTGTTACGAAGATTGGCGCAAGCAAATTGCGGGCGATGAATGCTCTGTATGTGGATTTCAGCATTTTGGCGCGAGCATATCACACTATCACTACTGCCCGAACTGCGGCGCGAAAATGGACGAAAGCGAGGATGAAGAATGAACGGCAAGACAGACCGCGCAAGCGAGATAATGAAGCAGATGGAGTTTATAGAACAGCTCACACAGAAGCTCAACAGGACTATATACCTCAGCGCACAAACAGCCATAGGAAGTAGCGGCATGGGCGGATATACTCAGGTACAGTCTGACATAAAGCGGCTCAGGCGTGAGCTGATGGAGCTGTCAAGCATGATAGGCTGTCAGTACGGGAGGTAAAACATGACAAAGAAACGATTCATCAAACTGCTGATGGGGAAATTCCGCTATCCCCGAAATAAGGCGAGACTGTTCGCAAACAAGGTAGTATTATGGCACGAAATAGACGATACAAACAACGCCACTTTTAAAAAGTTGGAAATCAAGTCGCGAGAAATGCCATCAACATATTCGGGACTCTATGCATGGATTCAGATAAACGAGCTGGCAAAAGATTTTGCGGAAAGCCTTGTCGCAAACAACGGAGGGAACAAATGGAACAGTATAACGAAATCCTCAAGCTGAAAACAATGACACGCAAAAGATTCACTAAACTGCTGATGGGACGGTTTCGATTCAGCCGGAACGAAGCACGTGAAATCACGGCTTGTGTGCAGTGGAACAAACGTTGCTCTGACAATACAAACCGCTCCGCCAAATACAATTTGAGCGGTTATCGGGAAATACCCGAGAGTTACGCGAGCAATTGGAGACGCATTCGCTGGGCTTATATTGAAAACGAAAAATATGGCGGATTCGATTATTGCCCATCTTGTCACACTGTAAGACCGTTTGTCGTGGCACACCACCCGAGAGAAATGACGGTACGCGGCATAAGCTTTACTTGGGTGGAGACTTTGCCGAAATGTATGTACTGCTTTTGTGAAAGTCACTATGCCAAAACCGCCGAAGCAAACGCGCGAGCAATGGAAACGGCATACATGGAGGCATATTTAAAATCTAAGGAGAAACACTATGGACGCGGTTGAATTTTTGAAAGCAAAAGTACGAATGTGCGCGAATATGGACAACTGCACATCCTGCGGTTTATACAAGGAACACACTGACTGCGACACGAGGTGCTTTACTCATCCCGATGAAGCTGTTGCCGCTGTGGAAAAGTGGGCTGCGGAACACCCTGTCAAGACGAGACAAAGCGAATTTTTGAAGATGTTCCCGAATGCGCCATTCAGTCATAATACGATTGATATATGCCCGAGCAAGGTTGATGTATTACAAAAATGCCCTAAAGTGACACCTGGCACACTTAGTATGTGTGTATTCTGCAAACGTGAATATTGGCTTGCGGAGGTTAACAAATGAGAACAACATCAGATGAGCTTCTTGAAAAGTGTGGATTAATGTTCATTACGTCGTCAGAAGCGGAAGAACTTGCGGGAGAATCCCCATGCATGAACTGCGCAAGAAAAGACTGTAACCTCAGCGGATTTTTCGAACTTGCGAGAAAGCACTTGTACATTGAAGCGATGCTTGTACGCAAAGAAGAAGGATTTGGCTTGCTGAATGTGTTCACCGAAGCACTTCCCTTTTTGTTGATTGACTGCAAAGAAAGGATAGCACAAAACGAATGCACTGCAAAATGAGCGACTGCTTTAATTGCCCTTATCCCGACTGCATCAACGATACCTTTACCTCGCCGAGGGAGTTTACGCCGGAGCAGAAGAAACGGCAGTGTGAGCTGAAGAAGAAAATGCTTGCGCGGCGAAGAGAGGACGGAGTGTGTATCTACTGCGGAAAGAAGCCTGCGGACAAAGGTTATAAATCCTGCACGGAGTGTCGGATAGGACGAACGAAGAAGAACCGCGAATACAGCCGCAAAACAGAAAGATTTACTCCGCGTGAACTGATGGACGGCGTAAAACTGTGCAAGCTATGTGGGAAAAGACCGCCTGTTGACGGAAGAACGATTTGTGAAGAGTGTTATAAAAAATGCCTTGACAATCTTAATCACGCCGACAGCAAAGAGCAGCCGAACAACGGCTTTAGAGCATCAATAGAAGCGTACTGGAGGGAGAGATAATGACAAGGGATGGAATTATAAAAATCTTAGACAGAGCCATGCAACGCTATGTCGAGCGGAATCAGCAGCTTTTCCTCAGCAAGGGAAAAACCGACAAGGAAATGTGGGAGGAACTTGAAGCTATAAACAATGCGCGGTATATTCTCTCACGCTTGCCGCAGGTCGTGAATTGCCCCGACTGTGGGAGAATGTACGATACCGATTATCTTCACTTCTGCGGAGGTGAAGAGCGTGTGAGTGGAGGTGATAACGACGAAAACGGTAATGTTTAAAATCGACTACCCGCCGACCAAAGCCGGAAAGACCGCATGGAACAGACGCTACGGACTGAACGCATACTACGCGGGAAAGCATTGGGCGGTACGCAAAAAGGACGCGGAATACTGGCATAAGCTTGTACGAAGCGAACTTTTGAAACAAAATGTTCCGATTTCAAAGTTCAATGTCCCTGTTGGAGTGAAGTTATGGTTTAACGATAGGTTGGACATCGACAATGATTCAACCTACGCAAAACTCATTATTGATTCGCTCAAAGGACTATTTTTTGAAGATGATAGTAAAAAATATGTGCAACGGTTAGAACTCAATTGCCACGATGAGGACTACATATTAGTTGCAATAGAAAGGATGAAATGAACCATTATGAGCAAAGAAAACCGTGAAACAATCCTTAGTGAAGTAAAGAAGATAATCTGCAACGACCGCAACGAGCAGTACGGCGAGCCGGAAGACAGCTTTGAGAAAATAGCGGATTACTGGACAACGTATCTCAAGCACAATTGCATTGCACCCGACGCGGACTGTGATTTAGGAGCGCGAGACGTAGCTATATTGATGGTGCTGTTCAAGCTCGGTCGAATGGAGACAAGCTATTTCCAGAGCTACGACAGCTTTATAGACGCGATAGGCTATATGACCTGTGCGACGGATATTGAATTCCGTGGCGGCGTTTGATTGAGGTGAACCAATGCAGATAATTAAAATCATCGTAGCGATACTGCTGTATTTGTGCGCTGTGCTTATTTACGGCGCAGTTGAAGTTCTTAGGGCAAAAGGCGTGAAGTCCGCAAAAAACGCGAAACCAAGAACACTGTTTGTGATTTACGCTTTTGTTGCATTGCAAGTCATAGCCGCTACACTATTGCTTAAAAACTGAAAGGAAGTGTTGACTTATCGCTAACTTTAATTTTAACCGCGTTATACTCGGAGGACGTTTGACGGCAGACCCCGAACTGAAAACCACGCCGTCAGGGATTTCCGTAACATCATTTACCGTTGCGGTCAACAGACGTTACTCCGGCAAAGACGGAGAGGAAACTAAAGCGGACTTCTTCAATATAACCGCATGGAGACAGACGGCTGAATTCATCACGCGCTATTTCAGAAAAGCAAGTTCCATATGCGTAGTCGGAACCCTTCAGACAAGAACATGGACAGACCAGCAGGGACAGAAGCGTTTTGCTACAGATATTGTCGCTGACGAAGCACATTTTGTTGATGCAAAGTCGGAAATGCCGCAACCGCAAGCCGCTCCGCAGTCAAGCTACATTCCCGATGCATACACCCAACCGAAAACAGCTGCCACCACACCTGTATTCGAGGACATAAACCCCGATTCGGAAGAACTGCCTTTTAATTGAGGGTTACGTCTCCCATACAAAAGACGAGAAAAGCGAGGTAAAAACTTATGGGGTATAACGGCAAAGGAAGAAAGTGGAACGACGAAATTGTCAAAGATGAACTGATGAAAGTTATGACGGCGCTCGGGATTTCAAGAATGCCAACATCCAACGAGTGTAACTTAGTATATGGAAGTAAAGCACTGTCTCAAAGAATTACCAAGAGAAAAGGTGGATGGTGGGGATTAGCTAAAGAAATGAATTTAGATATAAAGCCAAGCCAAACACTAACAGGGAAAAAAGGCGAAGAATATGCAGTAAGAGCATTACAGTCGCGAGGCTTCCATGTGGAAAGGATGTCGCAAAACTTTCCTTACGACATTTTGGTTGATAAAAGTGTAAAAATTGACGTTAAAACAAGCGCATTATATAAACAATCGCACGGCAATTTTTATGCATTTAATTTGGAAAAGAAATCCGCAACTTGTGACATATACATTCTGTTAACACTTGACGATGATAAGGAAGTGGACAGGGCATATATAGTACCGAGCGTTAAAGTGATTCACAATACGCAAATAAGCATAGGCGAAATCAGTAGTGTTTATCATCAGTATATAGACAAATGGGATTACATCGTTTCTCTTTCCGACTACTGGAAACGTATATAAGCGAGGTGCATATGAAAGAACTGCCAACGATAGAACAGATGCAAAAACTATTCCCCGACTATCCGTGCGGACGCGAAAAATGCAAATATCAAGGAAATCAGCTTTTCAGAGCGCGTCGTTGTTCAAAGGTCGATTGCCCAGAATTTAAAGCATGGTTCGTAAAACGCTGGGCTAAAATTTGCGGAAGAAAAGCCGAATAAAAAAAGAGAGCAAGGAATTACTTCCCTGCTCTTTTCTATTTTGCGTGTCTTGCAATGCTTAGTATGGCTTTCTCCGAAAGTCCCGCTGTTCTGTCGGTCGCTGTGGCGAGAACTGTTACAAGTCGTACAATCAGCTTTAGCCGTTCCTCGGAGTAGCTTTGTAGTATCTCGGCTATCTCGGTTATAATTTGTTCCTTCATTTTGCACTTCCCTTCTTTATTCTGCTGTCGATTATATCACACGAACGCTTGTTTGTAAATAGCTTTTGCGAAGAAAATGTGTTTATTTGAGAAGATTTTTATTTTTCTCAAGAAGTTTCGCGAAGCGCAAAAGAAGGATTATGCCTTTGTCGTTTAGTTTGCTTACGATATTTGCTAACTCAAATCTGTAATGCTCCATCTGTCTGTCCCTTCTTTGTTGGAAATATTTTCTATTTCAAGTGTAACATGCTTTTCGAGAGAAGACAATAGCCGAGTTTAATATTCCGTATTAAAATCAGATACAAAAATATATTCGTTTTACATTCGACAAATTTATGCACTTATCGGCGCACATTCAATGTTGACAAACATTTAACAACGCAAAAGAGCATCCCATCCAGAAGAGTGCTCTTTTACACAGCAAATTCATAAACAAAGGAGGAACATGACAGAAGTCACGAAAGGAAACGGAGGGATTTGAACCCTCAAAGGTAGCCTTTTGACCGCCATACAACCGATTCGCCGTTCCCGTGCGCGACAGCCCTTGCGAACCGCCGCCAACAAATGAGAAAACAAGACCGAAAGGAATACGGGCATGTTAATTCGCGCCTTGCGGAGTTGAACCGCCGTTGTACACGTTATGGTATCGTCTGCCGTTGAACGTATAGGCGCGATATCCGAGCGGTCGCACAGCGGAATCATCCGCGTTGCTCGGATATTTTAAAAGAAAGGAGTTTCAATATGAAGAACAACCAGAGTTCATTGTTCCACAACAATATTATAGCACGTTTAAACGCGTTTGTCAACATATCTGTCAACGTTTAGTAACGTTTAATGTTTACTAAACAGCTTTGCAAACCAATTCAACTTACGCTTGTTACCTTGTTCAACATCGGATTCGTTTGTTGTCTCAACGTTATTCTCGTCTGCGGCAGTGCTTTTGCCAACTGTGGCGTTCTGGGAGATGTTCTGAGGTGCATTAACAAACTTGTCAGATTCACTGACCGCATGGAGCGTTTGTGCCTGCACAGCGGTTTGTAGCGCGTTGTGGGCGAGTTCGGCAAACTTGCTGGCGTAGTCTGCAATCTGCCTATCACGTTCGTCAAGCATTTCCGTCTTCTGTTTCAGCTCGTCTGCCTGTCTGTCAATTACGTTCCTGAGAGCTTCTACAGTCTCCTGTAGGCTCTTTATTGTTTCTGCGCTCAAACACTCATGCTCTTCGTTTTCTTCGCTCTCACAAACCTGTGGTGCGTCACACACGGCTTCCGCAACTGTTTCTTGTTTTTTTGAGTTACTATATAGCTTCAATGCATCCTCTGAGATTCTTTTTACTCCGTCCTCGCTTGTCACTATATATTCTTCAAGACCGTTCCGCTTAATTCTTTGATATACCGATTGACTTGTCACTCCGGCTCTGTCGGCGAATTCGGCTATTGTGAGGTATTTCATGGATTACTCCTTGTTTTTGTGATTGAGAATTTAATGTGAGTTATACTTCTTCCCGTCCGTGTCGGCTCATAGGCTACACGCAAATCACTAACGGCGTTAATTTCGTCAACGGCAGTGTCGATTACGCGCTTGCGAAAATCAATAAAATCCGAATAACCGCCTATTTGCATAAGCGTTTTCAAATTTTCAACAGAAACGGTGTACTCGCCTATATTGGCATAGCTTTTAAGTATCTCGTACAAACGTATAGTGTGTTTCGATTCCATGTTTAACACGGTTTGAAGCTGATATGCCGTATACGATTCTTTGAGTTCGAGCAAATAAGGCGCTAACCGCTTGTCAAGCTGAATTCTAACCCGCGATTCATTTTCGTATATTTCCGCACCCGAAATCCATGCGCATAGCTTCCTTACATTTCCGTCCACTATCCAGAATGACTTGTCGCGTATGGATTGCAGCGTTTCACGGAGATTCTTGTAATTCTTGCCGTTTTGTGTAATTCCAAGTGCTTCACACATATCTTGCAGATTGAAATCATACTCATAAAGTTCTTTATCATCTGGTTTTACCTTGCTTATCGTATACAATATGACTTTTTGCTCCTGTGTTGTCATTCCGTATCTTGACTTTTGAATTAGTTCGTTCTTTTTGACAACCAAATTATTAATTTTTTTATCGCTATTTTCCATGGTTACTCCCTTCATGTTGAAAACTCTGTGTAAAACCTTGTTGAAAACATTGTTGAAAACTGCAAAAGAACAATTTTCCCGTGTGTTTTCTCGGTTTTACAGTTACCAAATGTCCTGTTTATCGTTACCAAGTGTCCTGTTTTACAGTTACCAAATGTCCTGCTATCCGTTACCAAATGTCCTGTTTATCGTTACCAAGTGTCCTGTTTAACATTTCCCTACTTTAAATATATAAAAATAGTAAAATAATAAGTATCTCTTATAAAAAGTAATAAGTATGTTGTTTCACGAACTAAAGCGCATAAATTTTGCCTGTTGAAAACTCAAAAGCGAATACGCGGTTAGTAAGCAGGAAGAGAAAATTTTTACCATATTGTAATTTTAAGCTATCTGTCATGCCTTGTCAAGATGTTTTCTAAATATTGACAAACGTCTAAATAAACATTTTTCAACGCATTGGTAAACTGATTTACAAACATATTGACAGGGAAGTGCAGTTTAGGCAAATGCCGAAAATGATTTGATAAACAGCATTTGTAAACTTAAAGAAAGATTGACAAACCTATTAACAAACCACACTAAATAGTGTATACTGTTGAAGGAAACGAAATTAATGTAACTCAATCACGTTCCGCAACCAACTGTATAGAATTGCCCATTCTTTACAGTTTTTTCTTGCTATTCTTAAGTTCTATTAAAGCACCACTTATAAAGACAAGCGTGTTTATTGCTAATATCTTTAACGATTAAATCAACTTGCAGAAGATTAAACAATAAAAGAGGGTAGTTTTACAACTATCCTCTTTTAAGATTTACTCATGTTTACACAACATTTGTCAATGTTTCTCAACTATGCATTCATAGTATTTTGCGAGTTTATCTTCTCCCGCATCCTCATCGTCAAGGAAAGCGTGAGCCATTGCCGCATAGAAATCAACAGAGTTGAGATTAAACTCCTTGCCTATTTTGTAGTAATCGGAGTACATCATGTTAATTGCAGCGTAAAATTCGGCAGGATTACAGTCATAGCCGTGCTGTTTGCGTACATGTTCGGTCTGGTCGTAATTCCAGTGTTCCCCGCGTGAGCCGTCGGAATTTCTCATGCTGTGTGTCCATTCTTCGGCATCTTCTATTGTGAGCCGTCCTATACGCTCGCCATTGCCGTACTCTTTCATCTCGCGTTCGTAGTCTTCGAGACAGTCAAGGCAAGATACCGTGTCCGATATAACCTCTATGTTGTGAGCGTTAACGGGCATATCCATGTATTCTTCAAGCCGCTTGTGGAGCTTTTCTTTATATTCTTTTAAATTCATCATCTTATTGACCTCCCGCGCTGATGTATCTGTAAAGCGAATCAATGTCGTTCTCAGTGAACACAATTCCCGCAAATTCTATCTGTCCCGTCTTGTGAATCGCGTCTTTCGCCTGATTGTAAACCTTGTCAAGGTCGATGTTGCCGTTTTCATCAAAAAGCGTTGCAAACATATCATCTTTTGTTAGTGTAGTTATCGTGTCCGTTACCTTTTGATTTATTTGAGGAATCAGAAAGTACACCGCGAATTTTTTTACGCCGACAGCCTTTTGAGCAATCTCGGTATCAATATAATTTGCCAGTCCGCGTTGAATCTGCTGTACATTAACTATCATAGCGCACACTCCTTAGCAATAAGCTCTCTCAATCATAATGTTGGATACTGCTGATGTAAGAGCTGCACCGGTGTTCTCAACCTGAATTGCAAGAGGAAGATTAACGGGAAGAGAAGCGCAGTTGCCGAACGCACGAACCATAAACGAAATTGTCACATTGACTGTATCGCCCACAGCCGCAGCCGTCGCACTGCCTATGTAAACCGATGTGCCGCCGACGTTGAGCGAGAATGAAACAAGTCCGGCAGCGGCAGAAATGGCAGATACGTTATATGTAACTCTGTAATATCCCTGTTCAGTGATATTCACTGTGTCCGCGCCGGAAGTTGTCACTTCAAATGTCTGACAGCAGTTTGTACGAGGACATACGCGCCTTGTGATGCTGCCGAGCGGCATGAGAGCATTGGCGGCAACCGCCTGAATATTTTTGTTTGTGAGCTGAATCATTCTGTAATTCATATTTATATCTCCTTGTTATAAAAAATTGGGAGAGCTGCCGCCCTCCCTGAATCTGTGTTGAGCGGATTGTTTAATCCATTACTTACATATTGCCGCTGCAAGTTCCACAGCCTGTGTTGCAGATAACTCTCTGCGGCACTACCGTCTGAGTTATTGCGTTCACAGCAGCGGTTACGGAATCGACCTGTCCCTTGAGAGTAGTAATGCCGGTGGTGGTAGTTGCATTGATAACAGCCTGTTCAGTCCACTTTGCATTCTGTGTTTCTCTAAGGTCTCTAATCTGTCCGTCAGTCCACTTGTAAAGGTCGAGAATCTTCGCGTCCGTAGACTGTTCTGCTTTGAGCTGAGCTATCTCCATATCCTTTGAGTAATTCTCACGGATGAGGTTCATCTCGCAGGATGTGACTTTCCTATCCGCCTCAAGCTGTCCGCCGTTGGAAGCAGAATTTACAAGCGCGGGAATAGCAGCCATAGCGGCGATTGTGGCAGTGTCAGACGGTTGTCTGTTGCCACCGAGAATACCGCCGAAAATGTTTCCTGCGCCGCCGTTAGCGACAGCAAGTCCGCCGAGAGTTGTTCCGATTATGCCAAGTGCAGTAGTGCCTTTTCCGGCTACCCATTCAGCCATTTCCAAATACCTCCGAAAATATATTTATCACCGAACGTTGCGCACCGCCCGAAGACATACAAAAAATCTCTCTGTTACTGATACCATTGTATCATTACAGAGAGATTTATTCTTTCAAGAGATTTTCAGATTATTTGCAATACTTTTGCATTTAACTTGCCTATAACTTGCTTTCAAACTTGATTCCGCACACTGCAAATCCAAACAGTCTAAATATAGCACCAAAACAGTCTAAATCCAGTCCTATTTTAACTTGCCTATAACTTGCCAGACTTATGTAAGATGTATACGAGCTTCACAAGAGCCGCCTTGTGCCACTTCGAGACGGTGGTGTATTCGCGCCCTACCGCTTCACAAACGTCCTCCAGACAGCCGTTGTCAACGTACAGTATCTTGAGCAACCGCTTGTACTCCGGCTTGAGATTGCATCGGTCAATAGCGTCTGCTATGTCCTTAGTATCGCCGACGCTATGCACCGCTTGTCTGCGCTTCGCATGGTCGGTCAATTTTATCCCTCCTTGCTGTCCTCCTTTTCGGCAGTGTCGATAATGCCTTTAATTCCCTCCGCGTCAATTCGCGCCGCGTCAACTTTGCTCTCGCCGTAGATGTAGCCGATGATTGAGGATATCGCCGTAATTGCACCCGCAACCTTGCCCGCAATCTCGCCGTAGTCGCTCTCACCCACGCCAAACGACATTGCCACACCGATGATTATACCGATGATTGTTACCCACAGCTTTCTTGATGTCAGCTTCTGCTTCCAGTTGATTTTGTTGTCCATATTATTCTCCTTTTTCATCTTCATAAGTTATTTCTTCCTCTCCATAATCGGAGTGATATTCCTGCTTGATTTTCTCGCGGTTTTCCATCGCCGACTTGATGAGATATCCCACCACGCCACAGCCCATGGGAGCGCCGATGTATGTCAGCAGTCCGTCAAGAGACGCCATGTCGGGAGCGATTATCAGCTGCACCACAAGATAGCACATGCCGAAAATCGCGCCCGCAAACCACAGCTTCACAATTGCCGACAGCGTTCTCTTTGAGTATTCAACGTCTTTCTTTTTCATGATTTTAAATAAGACTTAAAATAGCGTTAAATAAACGTTAGATAAGTGTTAAACAGTCCGTTAATGCGTTAAAACGCAATAATGTTGTTGACCGCACGACTGCCGCCCGTTGACCGTCTCTTGATTCCCTCGACACGGATGTACGAGCCGCCGCCGTCAAGAGCGATAACGTCTTCAAAGCCCTCGCCCTGTATCTTTCGCCAAACCTCGCCGGACTTGATGTAGTTTGCCGAGGTAGTTTTGAGAGTGAGCACCCATATCTCGCCGCTCCTGATGCCGAGCATGTTTCTCGACGTGCCGTAGGTGGTTGAGCCGTCCCAGCCCTCCGCGCCCACGTAGCTCATGTCGACAGGCTTTTTGTCAATCACAACAGGTACTCCGCTGACGGCGTACTTGATTCCCGACGGAATTTTGTCAACGCGCTCAATTGTCGGCTTGCCGGAGTACGGCACGAGCAGGGTAGATACCTTTTTGCCCGCAAACTGCTTTGTCGCGTTGTCGGCGATACTGTATACAAGGTGGTTTCCGTAGACATGTTCAAAAAGATTTTCCTTTGCCGCCGCCGGAATGTCCTTGATATCACAGGCGAGATTTGCGACAGGGAGCGTGTATATCTCGCCGTCCTCCGAGCGATAATTTGCGAAGAAGCCGCCGTTGATGTATCTCTTAACACCGCCCTTGCACTTGTCCGCGTCATGATAGATTATAGCAAAGTCTTTGGCGCGGGTGTATGTGATTCCATCCTTATTGTAGCTGTCCTTGTACACTGTCGGTTCTTTCGGCGCGGCTTTGATATCGTATTGTCCCCACTCATTGGGGATGCCGAGATACGGTGTCGGGTCTACGGATTCACCGTTTTTGCGCACCTCAAAGTGACAGTGACTGCCAAAGGAGTAGCCTGTGTTGCCCTCGATTCCGACCACGTCTCCCGCCTTGACTTTTTGACCTACTTTGACTTTTCGCGCCGCCATGTGGCACATGAATATTTTAAGTCCGTCAGCCGTGTCAATGCGAATGTAGTTGCCCCACTGCCACGTGAGATTAGACTTGTCCGTGATGATTGTCGACGAGCCTATCACACCATCACAAGGTGCAACGAGCGTTTTGTTTGTTCCGCTGAGGTCCACTCCCTTGTGGTAGTCGCGTGAGCCGTTGAGCGTGCGCCAGCCAAAGTGTGACGTGAGCGTGACCTTGCCGCTCTTGTAAGGCAGATTCATTTTCATTCTGCGTCACCTCCGTCGTGCGGCGGGTCTGTCGGTAAGTCCATCACTTGATGATAGAGCTGTGTCGCAACGTCATTGCCGCCGAGGTTGTGATACGCCGCGTAGGCGCGTTTCAGTGCTTCTTTTGCGTAGATGGGGCAATATCCTCTATCGAGATACTTGTCGTGATTGCGGATTATCTCTGCGCGGAGAAGGCACTTTAAACCTTCCTCGAGCGCACTTTCACGCTTTTTGCGGAGCTTGATGTAAGTGACCGCCCATGTGATTATACCGCCGCACACAGCAGGGATGAGCCATTTCAAAATTATCATTACGACCTCTTTCATATTTCCACAACCTCCACATAAATTCCGACCAACTCGCTCAGCTTGTTGTACACAGGATTGACGGTGTCTCGGTTGCAGAGGTACGTCACGTTGTCCTCGATGTAATACTTGCCGCTCACGAGAGCCATGTTACCCTCATACGGTATCGCGTCATACTTCGTGCCGTCGTGTACTTCGTCAATGCGTTCATACAGGCTTGCTGTGATATCAGGCGTCCACGTCTCCTGCGAGGTGTGCGCCTGTATGACCTTGTACAGTTTGCCGAGATATTGCACCTTGTAGCCGACGGTGTACTGTTTGCCATTTTCCCACTCGGGATAAAACACTGTCATTCTCACCGCCGTAGCGTCGTCGACTGACAAAGTGTTAATCTGCTCTTTGATGAGCATTGACATTACTTCGCTTTCAGTAATTGGGCGGTGCTTCGCTTCCGCCGCTTCTCTTGCTGCCATTTCGGCGTATTCTGCCTCTTCTTCCGCCGTCATTTCGCGGATGATACCGTTGATGCATATTTTCATTTTAGTTCTCCTTTATGTCATGGCGACTACGCCATATATTTTCAGTGTGTAATCAATGGTCGGCGTAGACGAACACTTCAAAATTAATTTTTTGTCAGCTGCGGCAAAAATTTTTGTCCAGTTTAAAATTATTGGTTGCATACCAACGATGAAGGTATCGTAAAGGTAAGTTTTAGAGTTTGTTGGCGAATCGGGGACGAGTGATGGATTTGACGTTCCTGTCCATACTCTCACCAAGTTGCTGTTTTCAAAATCACGACGCACAATACCGTAGAATCCTGCCGCTGTCATGCGGATTAAGTGAGCATCATTTATTCCTACTACGGATAAATATAAATTGGGGATAGAGGTGTTATTGGCACCACGGATACTAAAATGCAATTCTTTGTATTGAGCTAACTGCGCACAAGTTACATCGCAAGTAATCTCTTGTGCCGCTACGTTGTTGGCCGGAAATACTGTTTCACAAAGTAGATTGTTTGTGGTAGGTTCTTCTTTTCCGCCCCCACTCGGCATATCCACCGCTTCCCACTCCGTCGGTTTGCCTGACTCATCGACAGACTTAACTTTGATTATCTGCCCGACGGCTGCCGTAGTCGGTGCGGTTATTTTTCCGGCGAGTGCCGCCGTCACGACCTTATTCTGCACGGGATTTAATGAGGTTGACGAGAGTTCGCTGTCGACGGTGATTGACGGCTTGTCCTGCGGGACTACGATTCCGTCTTCCCCAATGCCGAGGATTTTTCCCGCGTTGACTGCGCCTTGATTTTTGTCGAGTTTTGTGGTGAGTGCATCTCCGACGGCTTTTGCATCCGCTGCCGAGCCGGATTCTGTGAGGGTAGAATCAACCTCAACGCGCGGTATATCTCCAAACCACTCCGTAAGACTATCATCTCCCTTGTGCCAAGTGAAGCCGAAATACTCTATTCCTTTGTTACGTCTGCCAACGTCGGACGGCGATATATCTTTAATATTGTAAAACATAATTGTTTTATCGGCCACGTTCGTGGGTGTAATCACGCCATAATAAGTAGAGCTGTCGTCAACGAGCAACATCACCACCTTGCCGCTTTGGATTTGCGCATAAACTCTATCAAAATCCATGCCGTTCGTGTGGATATATCCGTAACTGCGCGTTTTACTGATGATATATGCGCTCTTTTCCGTAGCCGCTTTGGCCCCAATATTCTCCCTCGCCTGTGCCTTCTGCTCGTCGGTCAGCGTCTGCGCAACGTACTGCACCGCGTTAGCCGAGCCGCCCCCCTGCGCAGACAGCACGCCGTTTTTATCCACCTCCAGCCCGCCGCCGAGAGTGGAAAACGGCTTGTTCTGCACCGTCTCCCATGTGGGGGTAGTGAGGTTGTTGAGCATTGCTATAATCTGCTCGTATACATCGGGCGACGGGTCTGGTATAGGCTGACCGAGGTAGTCCGCGATACTGTCTTTGACTTTTAGACAGCACGGGCGCGTGGTTTTGAGTACACTCGGTTTTTCCGCCGAGCCTGCCTGCACCCCAACAAATATACGCCTGTGTTCTCCCGCCATCATAGGCACGCCGCATGAGTTTCCACTCATCACAACCGCCTGATAGCTGCCGTCCTCGCAGACAAAGTACACAGTCTTGACCTTGTCCTGCCACTCTTCATCAAACACAAATTCCGCGACATAGTCCGAGTTGTGCGATATAACGTCCTCGCCAGCCATGATTGTCGGCACTCTGTCACACACGGCTATGTGTATTGTGGTTAGCATTCATTTTCACCTCCTGTCAGCTTGATGAATTTCCTAAGTGTGGTTAAGTCACTGTAAGATAACTTTATATCCTCGTTTTCTGATATTTCTATCGGCAGTTCGGTGTCTCCGAGGTCAACATCAAGGTTCATAAGCTCATTGAATCTTTGGCTGAACTCAGCTTCCGTTTCCGCAATAGGTTCATATCTGCCGTTTTCGAGCCTGCAATACTCGCCGAGAATTCGCATTCGCTGAACGTCGTAGAACTTCATCTGCGCTTCTATCTTGTCGAGAAAGCCGAATAGCCTATATAACGTTTTCAGCGACAGGTTCTGCGCACACAGTTTTTTGAACGCTTCCTGCGCATAGATTAAATCTGACATTTTCATGTTAATTACCTAACGTTTCTTGTTTATTGTAATATATCGTGTCTACGTAAAGCCGATTGAAGTAGTTTAGCGTGCTTCCTATATCCCAAACTCCTTTTTTTCCGGGGACTATACATTGGTTGGAGGTCTGTACTTGAAGTTGATAGCTTGCAGATGAATTGTCTGGGTCTTTGAAGTAGATAAACGAACCATACAATTCAAGGAACGCCGCCATTCCCGATATTGGAGACTGTACACCGACTTGAACAACGCCGTTTTCTCCACTCATTTTAGATGTGACTATGGTGTAGTTCTTGTTTTCCGCAAAGAACACCTTGTTGACATAAAGATTGTCTGTGGTGACATTGCCGCCGTCTATTGTTGTTGCCCCGCTTGTTGACAGGTCTGTAAACGTTACAAGTCCGTTGAAATTGATATCAGCCGATGAAATTTGAACATTTCCGCTTTTCAGAGATATTGTAGCCTTGCCGCGTGACGTTTTCTGAATAAAACACTTTATCTTGAAGTAGTCGCCGTTCTTGTGTACGCTTGAATCTTTGATGTACTTGAACGTAATGTAGTGATTTCCCGACGGCACTGTCATGGTCAAGTCAACGTAACTCGAACTTGATTCATTTTCGCCCGAGAACGCTTTCTTAACGCCCGTTGTGTCAGCGGTATTGCTCATTTCAAGCGCAGTGTCAAGATTAGAAACAATGCCATAGTCGTGTTCGGTTTCTCCGTATGAGATACAGCGTATAGTGATTGTCGTTGACTGCGTAAAGTTAAACTTAAAACCGCCATACGAATAAGAACTATGTACACCTGCGTTTTGAGAAGTGTAATATCCGTCCGAAGTTTTTGTGAAGTCATATTCGTTGTCAGGAACTGCGGGAATACCATCAATATTTGGGTGCTGGTCATAAGTTCCGACTTCTTCTGTGGATGTACTTCCCGTAGTTTCCGTAGCTGTAAGGTCAAGTGCGTTCGCAGAAAGACGTATGGATGAGCTGTCGGCGTTTGCAAACAAAGTCAGCAGAGCGCGGACGTTTGAGCCGATTGTCCCCGAACCGTAGGAAGCCGATAGGGATATTTTAGATTCAATGCCTTTCTCGGTTTTCTGTATAAGCTGTTCGATTGCCGTTGTTGTGGTTATCGTGCTTCCGCTTGATACCTCAACGAATTTACCCTCTACAGCAGAGGTAATAGAGGCTTTGCCCTCCTGCGTGTTCAGATAACTCTCTACAGCTGTAGACAAATCCGTGTCGCGTAGCATTGACTTCTTGATTGCTTCAAGTTCGCGTTGCTGTACCGGCTCAATCTCGCGTACCAGTCCGCCCGTTGATTCATACTCAACCTTGCCGAATCCATTCCACTTGATTGTTTGGGAGAATATCGGAAGCGTTTTCACCTCGTCGTAATCATTAACTACGGTGATAATGTCTCCGCATTTAATTTCGGGATACCATTCGGCACGTACCGCAATAGGAGAATAAGCAGGGAAGAGTGAAGCCTTTGCAAAAATCGCGTTCACATAAGGCTGTAGCGCAGATATCTCCGTGTCGTTCTCGATGTACAGAAACGGATTGTCGCTGATAACATAAGTGTTTGTTCCCGTACCCGCAGTCACGAGCTGGTCTCCATAAGAAGTGTAACATTCGAGCTTGCCTATAACGGGAGTTTCAAATTCACTCTCGCTCATCTCAAATCGGTCTGTTTTGAGAATTTTGTAGGAGTTTGTTGTAAATGTGTTTAACTCAACTTTACCATCCGCATTTACTCTCGCGTAACAGCCCGCCGCTTCCGCAATCCACGCAAGCACTTCACGCGCCGTGTAGTCCGAGGTTGAGAACGGATTGAAAGTAAAGTTTTTTGTAGAGTTTGTAAACGTTGTCGTGATAGGTTCAACACCCACTGCGGCGCAAAGGGAAGAGAAAACTGCGCCGAGAGTGACGGGGAATGTCATGTTTTCGATGAAATCCGAAGCAGAAACTTCAAACTTCTGCATACGGTCATAAGCGGTAAAGTCTATGAGCTTGCCGCGAACCTTGTCGGGTCTCTCGCCTTTGAAAACGCCGACCGTCACATACTGAAATGCCGCGCCGACCTTAACGCCTATTTGCAAAGTAAATTCCTGTGTAAAATCGAAGTTGTTAAACTTGTTGTCAACATTGAACAACGTCATTTCAACTTGTTTACAAACAGCTTTGCCAAAGGTATAGTCAGTGTCTCCGTTCAGAATGTCAGTAATCTTAACACCATCACCCGTTATCGCAACGTCAGCTTTTCCGAGAACCGTATTGTCGGCAAATGTTATCTTGATATCCTGTTCGGCATGAGCGCGTATAGCTTCAAGTAAACTCGCGATAGGTTGAGCAACGCTAATCACGTCCGAAGCCTTGTAGTCCGAACTGTTGTTGTTTGAATCGTAAGCGCATACTCTATACTGCACTGTAAGCCACGCAGAGCCTACTGTGTCGATGTAAGATGTGTTCTCGCCCCGATACACCGTCATGTAGCTTGCGCCGTCCACAGAACGTTGTAGCGCATATCCCGCCGCATTTGAAACACCCGCCCATGTGATTGTTGCCGATTGCCCCGCAGTGAGGGCAGGAACGGTTATAGTCTCGGGTATTGACGGGATTGTCGGTTCGGGTTCTTTTGCTTCAACAGCCATCTCTACACTTGTAGTCCATTCGGATGAAACATTGTCTTTTACGGAAGCAACTCTGTATTGAACCTTGCTCCATGTTGCGAGGGCTGTGTCCGTGTATGAAGCCTCTGTGCCATTGTATATTTGCTGAAAGTCACCGCCGTTTACAGAACGTTCAAGTGTGTAACTGTCTGCGCCGGACACAGCACCCCACGAAACCGCTATGCTGTCTCCCACCGTGATTGCCGAAGGAACAGTAATAGTCGCCGGAGCGGGAGGTGTTAAAGTGCTTGCAAACATGACCGTATAGCATCCGTCTGAATCCGTAGTGTCCGAAACGAGCAGGGAAGAGGAAAGATTCAAAGCGGGACGAACGCCGACACTGCCGTTATATGCATTTTTTGTTATCGCTCCTCCGTCGGTGTCTATAGTCCTAATATTGGATGTCATGGAATAGTCGGCACTTCTGAGCCACCATAGCCACGCTTCATCTTTGCTGTCGGGTTTTGAACTTGACGCAGTGTTGTCGAAACATTGTGTAGTCAAGTACCCCATACGCGAAGAATCGCTTTCGTAATATTTCCATGCCACGCCCTCGGAAATAAAGTTTTCCTGACCGCATCCAACTTCGGTTTTTGACGGCAGAAAGACTTTAGTAACAATAGTCTCGGAACCTCCCCCGTCTTCTGTTGGTTTCGCGGTGAGTATTGACGTGTCAAGTATCGCGTTGTACTCATCATCGGAGAACAAGCTGAGAAATCCTGCTTTTGATGCATATTGCGTTCCGTTGTTTACGTAAACTGAAGAATTCGGCGAATGGTCATAGCTATGCTGTGAAGAATACCACGCGTTAGCCGCAGCTCTTGAATTGAGCCACTGCTTTAAGTTCGACACAGCATAGCGGTTATTTCCGTAGTCCCTTCTTCCAAAAGCCGTATTGTTCGGCTCTTTAGCGTCAAAGCACCTTAAGTCAATTATTTTTGCGGCGTGAAGAGTTACCGAGTTCGAAGGATAAGCGGGAGTGGACACATGATTTTTCGCAACAATAGTCCATATTATAGGCTGCGCTTCCTCTGTGTTCACTTGATACTTGCCGAACTTGACTTTTGAACCTACGGCAAGATTTGATAAAGCCTGTGACACGTTATCCCCCCTAAAATTCAATGATGTTGAACGACAAATCGAACCGCGCAACTTCTTCTTTGTCAATCCAGTAGTATTTTGTTGTTGCCGACCTGTCGCCCGCGTAGTATGTGCCGGAGCGCGTCCCTCCTTTTTGATACGGGTCTGGGCAGACTGCCGTGAAACTGTCGGAATTAACGGCGTTGAGTATTGAAGCCATTTCCGCCCATGTCAGACAGTTCCACTTGAAACCGAAGTTTATCTTCTGTCCCACACGGTTTCTGTGCAAAACAGAAGTCGCGTCTCTTTCTGCACTTTCGTCAACATCTGCTATTGAGGGATTCCATTCGGAAGGGTCGGGAATACTGACCCCCCCGAACTTTATTCCCATTGTGTAATTGAGTAATGATATCATGTTTAACCACCCGTAACCTGTTCAACCATCTTCTGGGAGCGTTTTACCGCGCGTCCCAAAGCGACAGACGGAGAAATCGAAAGTTCCTTGTCGGCAATCTTTTGTAACAGTCTGTTTTGTTCTCTGAGAAGTTTGTTTTGCTCTGCGGTGTCCTTGTCCGAGCCAGAACTGTTCGCGCGGAGTACGCCGTTCATAGCGTTTGTGACACCCGCCTGAATGCCCGCTATAATCTGACCGTTGTTCGCAACAGCGTTTCTGCCGCCTATAGTTCCTACCAGTTCGGGTCCGGCTTCACGCGCAACGAATAACTGTCCCATAGTCGGGAAACCGCCGTCTGCAAACTGATTATCGAGAGAACCGAAAAGCAAATCATCAACAATCGAATCCGTCTTATTCTTGCGAATCTTTTCTCTCGCTTCCTCAACCTTGCTGAAATCCGCGCTTACGTTGATGGTAACATTAGCGGATTTGCCGTCCAAGCCATCTACCGAATCCTTCAATAGATTGATTTGGTTTGTTGCATCATCCGCTTTTGTTTGCAAATCATACATCTTCTTGGAAAGTTCGTGAGAGTCGGTAGCAGCGTCTTTCATCGCACCATAGGTGTTTACAAGTCCAGTTTTTAATTTCGGGAACTTGTCTCCTATGAGCTTATCGACGTTGTTTATGTTGATATCCTGAGCACTGTTGATATCGTTCCATTTTTTTATAGCATCGGGAAGCTTATCATATATCTGCTGTTGAACATCCTTATACTCGTCTTGCAAAGTATTATAATCAGACAGAGCGTCGTTGTATTCTATTGTCGCTTTTGCTAAATCTTTATAGTATTGCTTTCGCGCATCTGAATAAGCATCCATCATGTCAAGCTTATACTGAGTATCGAGCAACTTCAAAGCTTCGTCCTTGGCGGTAGTTATTTGAGTTCCGTCAAATTCAAGTGTCACAACTCCATAACTATTGATTGTGTCTACAAGTCCTGCGAGTGTCTGTGTGTCCGCTATAGTCTTGTCCGACTTTTCGTTGAGAGTAAACGCTTGGTCAAGCAACACACGCAATTCGGCGTACTTACCTTTTATATCTTCTATTTTTTGGTCGGCTTGCGATATATCAAGTTCAATTTCCTCGATAAGCTTTACGCGCTGTTCATGTTTTTCATTCATTCCGCTTAGCAATTTGCCGAGTTCGCTGTTTTCAAACTGTCTTTTCGCTTTTTCATCCATTGTGGTTTTCCATGAATAAAGAGAAACTGCGGCACTTGCAAGTAAACCAATGACAAGTCCTTTTACGCCAAAAGCGACTGTTAATCCGGCTATACCTTGCAATGCACCTCTAACCATATCAAGAAAGTCCTGCTTTGTAGCTTCGCCATTAGCGATTTTCTTTACCGCGTCATATTCAAGAGCAAATCCAGAAAATGACAACGCTAATCCTACAGATTCTTTCAACCCTCCCCCGAACAGTTCCGATAGCTTTATGCCGAGAAGAGCAGCCACAATTTCGCCTGCATACTTTTTGATATTCGCCCATGTATCAAGAAGCCTGTCCGACCATTCCGTAACGCTTGACGAGATGTTCTCCATTGACACCTCTTCAAACATTCCGCTGTAGTCGGGTGTGGTCTTGCCGGAAGAACTGCCCGTGCTTGATATAACGTTCAGCTCGTCAAAACCCGCAAGGAGCTGTTTCTGAGCCGCCGCCGAATCCTTAGCCGCTTCCGCATATTCTTTCTGCTGGCGAATAGCCTTAGTCCACGAAGAAGCACCAGTCATTTTCGCGATAAGCTGATTCAGCCAGTTTACACCCTCGACTATTCTATCAATGAGCGAATCGAATACGGGAATGAGCGCATTGAGTATCGGAGCTGTCATAGCACCTACAGAGTTTCGGAAATACTGCAGGGAAGTGGCGGCACTGTCCATACTGCTTGCAAAGTCAGTCCCGACCGCCTTACTGTATTGGTAAAGGTTGTTTACACCCTCGCTGAATGCCTTGGCAATCTGTTTCAAGAACTCATTCACGGTACGATAACGAAGGATTCTTTCAAGTGAACCCGCAACCTTGCCGATAGTCTCGCCGAAAACCGAGTTCTTGAATCTCTTGCTCATCTGTTTGCCGAGGTCTTTTATGGACTTCGCAGCACCTTTTGCTTTGGCTTTGAGTTCGCCAAATTTCGCCGTTATCGAAGCAAGCGGTTTTTCCACAGCGTCAAGCTGTTCCGCATTTTTGATAAGGCTTTCAAGTATGTCGCTTTGACTTGTCTCTTTGCCCGCCGTCTTGAGTATGTCGTTAAACTGCTTCTTCATCGCCGCGGTCGGTTTGGCAAACATGGAATCAAGCGTTGAATCGAACATAGCTTTTTGTATTTCAGCTCTTTGCCTTTTCGCTTTGGCATTGTACTTTTCCCAATCAAACGGCACAGACATTCCGCCGGTATTAATTCCGTTGCCGCTCATTTTGGCTTTTCTCGCGTCCATGTATCTATTGACAGCTTCCGTTATACCATAATCATCTGTGATTTTCCCGCTGCTTGATTTCAACTTTTTGCTCATCGCAATAAGCTGCTTATAAGAGCCTACAGTAACTTTGTATTGTTTAGATACCTTCGCGGCTTCTTCACTCATTTTCCTAAGTGCAGACGTGCCGTTTTTAATACCGTTTGTATCAACCATCTTGTCGATGCCGCTTGCCGAACTCATTTCGCTTGCAAACTTTTTGAACGGTTCGAGCGTTTTCACAAGATTTTTCAGCGCGCTTTCCGCTTTCTTTGTCTCGGCAGTGACTACTATTTGTAGATTGTCTATTGTTCCGTCAGCCATTGTTTTTGTTCTCCTTTCCACTGAATTTTTGTCGCATAGCGGAAAGCCACGAGAACGCTTGATTTTGTACTTCCGCTTGTTTTTTAGCTTTTTCCGCTTCTTCCTCGGCTTTTCTCTGCCTTTCGGTTACGGAATACGGCTTTTCGGGATATTTGCCGGGCTTTGTTCCGCGCTTTGCAAAAGCATGAAGAATAGGAGCGAGACAACCTACAGCCTCGTATACATAGATTCCTTGTAACCACGCCGCATAATTATCTCGCTCCTGTCTGTATTCTTCTGCTTCTCGGTAGTAGCGAAGTTCTGTAAAGTCTCCGTTCCAGTATGTGTCATAGGGAACCCCTATAGACATATAGTAGGAGCACAGATTATCCGCATACTCCGCAAACCACGGCTTGTCAACTGTCGGTTCAGCGTCAGTTATGCCCGTATCGCCGGAAGATGGTGTTATCCCTTCACCGTCTTCCACTTCACGTTTCCCTTGGGAGACATTTCTTCGATTACCTCATTTACCATTCTGAAAAGGATGTCGGAAAGAGTGTTTGCAGTTTCGCCTTCCTCTCCGTCTTCCGAATTGGCAAATTCCTTGTAAATAGCTATTCTTTCATTTCTCGGTACATTCTTGTGGGAAGCATCGAAAGCCGCACAGAAAAGGTCTTCCTGCGCCGTCAGAAGATGGTCTTCAAGATTTCCGAAGGAAAATCCGCTCTTCTCAAGTCGTTTGAGCGACGCAATTGTGTAGCCGAGGGTATATGCTGTTCCGTTGTATTCAAACTGAATTGTAGTTCTGTTAGCCATGGTTTATATTTCCTTTCTTTAATCAGGTATCGTCTGAAAGTGAGGGAGCTGTCAGTGCGGTTACGGTGACGGTGCAATGAACAACTTCGTTTACTCCCGCACCGTTTACTTTAAGAGAGTACATTCCCTTAAAATTGAACTTGCCGTTAATACCTGTTGCTGTGTATGTGCCGTCGTTCGCACTTGTACCGCCAAACCATACGGAAAGGTCTGTTTCGGTGTTCTGACCTGCCTCAAGAGCCTTGTATTCCGTCTTAGTGTAGTTAGCTTCAAACTCAATGCTTTCCTGCTGCTGAATGCCGAGTACGCTGACAGATACGTAATGCGAAAGAGTTGTAGCGTCAAGCGTTTCGGGAGTACCGCCGAGGTCGCCGAAAGAGTTTATATCAATGAGCTTTGTGTATGTGCTTCCTGTGTCTTTCTTCATCAGGAATACGCCCATCGAGGTTACAGGGGTAGGTATAGCCATCTAAATTACCTCCTATAGATAACATTATTCTTGTCCGCACATCCTGTATAACGTGCGATAATTCTGTAAATCGTGCCGTCGTTTAAAGAAACAGGCTGCGCCGCAGTCCTCAAAAATCCGCGCATGGTGAGCTGTCGGTCTATTTCAGCGAGAATTGTTTTCGCTTCCGTTTTCCGTTCTCCCACTTTGTTGGAGTAAATATTCACCTCATAAAGCAGATTCACGTGATTCTCGCGGTTAGAGCTGTCAATCGTGTCCGAACGCACAAGATTGTCCGCTTCCACAATGCTCACAAACGGAAATGACGAAGGCAAACGCTCTTCAATGCCCGATATAGACAGGGCAGGAAACTTCTCTTTGAGCGCATTGTAAAGCTCCGTGTAAAGCACATTTTCAATGTCAATCATGAGAACACCTCCTTTGCGATGTCGTATATTCTTCGGCGCATTTCCTCGGAAGCGTCCCACATGCAGCGGTTGGCATTGTTGCCGTGAGTTCTTATTCTTCCGTTGCCGAGGTCTTCACCGTTCGTTCCAGGGTCTCCGCGATAGTACCATGTGTAGTTTTGACCGTAGCCCTTGCCGTATGCACCGCGAATCATGCCGAGTTCGTCAGCTTTCGGATGCGTCACGGGATTATATACGCCGGTTCCGAATTCGATAAACAGTATTGATTCACCCGAAGCGTTTATGGCAAGCGTATGTTCGTCAAGCCACGTCGGCGAAGAATCAACCACAACATCATTTACGCCGTCGTACTCCGCGCTTTGAAAATGGATTGCCGCCTGCGTTATGCCTATGTCGGCTAGTTTTTCAAGAAACGTGTTCAGTTTTGCTCCGAGACTGCGCGTGTAGTCCTTAATCTGACGCGCGACTTTCCACGTGTTTCTTATTCTGATGTTTATCATCCGTCAACAGTCACCCGCCTTATCGCATAGGAAACGCTGTTTATCGACCGTGCAACTTTCGTCACAATGTAGTCGTATTCCATGCGTCCGTTCGCGTCATAGGTCAAAGGCTTGTCGATGCATAATACGGTGTGTTCGTCAATCTCAAAATTCGGTTCATCTATCACAATAATTCTGTCGTACTGTATATCCGTTCCGAACGTTTCAACTATAACGTCGCCATACATCGAAGCCGACTTAGCCGCCGATATGTTAGCCTTATACTTCTTCGGAGTTGAGTATTTCGCAGTGTGTTCTCCCGTGTACAGTCCGTTTTCGTCTTTTCCGTCCTCGTTTCCGAGATATAGTGCATACCAAAATTCGCGCTTGTTCTTTTTCAAACATCTCATGTCGGTCTGCCTACTTTCGGAATGATTTCATTTAGAAGCTGTTCGGACACCCATTCGGAACTCCACTTTCGGTCAATACCGTTTTCGGAATGAGAGAGCTGCCCAGACGCGCCGAGCCTGTTGTACATGTCTTCCGCTATGCGTATTTTGAGGTCTCTGTACCGTTCTTCAAATGTAGCATTCTCTCCCCCAAAGGGGAAACGGCGGGAGATTATGATATTTTCCGCGCTTTCAAGCAGCTCATAGAGAATGCGTGTATCACTTTCTTCCGTTCTGATTTTCAAGCGTTCAATGTCGGTCATTTTCTCCCGCCTTTCTCATTTCTTTTTGCGTGTGTTAGTTGTTGTCTTCGGCTTTTCTTCCGCTACAACAGTCTTTTCTTTCTCTTCGGTTATCACTCCGTGCGCCGAAAGTTCCGCAGTATCGGAGGAAGATATCTCAAACTTTTCTCCCGCATTGTGCCACACACCACGGTAATTAACCGAATATTTAGGTGTGAGGTAAATCATCAGGCAGTTACCTTGAGAGTTACAACTTCGTTCATTCTCTCGTAGGAAGGAAGAACGATTTCGGAAGCGTAGATATTTGTGACGGCGGGATTAATTTGTACATTCTGTGTAATTGTGATGCCTGTATCAACAATGCTGACTTCTGTGTTCGCGCCGGAAATAAGTCTCGCTTCCTCGGGAGTTGTGCCGTACCAAGTTCTGCCCAGTGTACCTTCGGGAATGAATGTAACATATCCGTCGGGAACGAATGATTTGGTTGCGCCGCTTTCGTTCTTATACTTCTTCGAGTAAACAATAGGTCTGATTCCGGTTTCGTTTTCGATAACATCAGAAGCTCTTGCGCCTGTTACATAGCTCTGAACAACGCCCGATGTTGAAATAATGGAGTTCTTAACAGCGGAGGTGGCTTTCAGAAGGTTGAATGTTGCGGAGGACATAATGGCATATCTTATTTCAGAACCTGAAACGTCAGCTGCCTTGTTCTTCATATCCTCGAAGTCCTTAATCGGGTCCGCCGTGGAAGCCGCTGACCAAAGAGCTGTAGAGGTAAGTGCAGAATAGTTGTTAGTCTTCCATGTATCGTTGGGGTCGTAGTCGTATTCATAGGCTACACCGTTCGCTTTTATTGAAATAGCCATATCGCCACTTTCGGGGAAAAGAAGAGACATTCTCATACGTTCAGAGACAACGTGAGCGCCGTCAATGAGGTCTCTTAAATAGTCAAAAGTGCGATTAAGTATAGCCAGTGCGTAAGGTTCATTAGAATCTCGCACCTGAAGGAATTCCTGAATGTCATTTTCAGAGAGCTTATGAGCTGCGCGGAAAAAAGGCATTTCTGTTTCGAATCTTGAAAGTTCGCCAATCTCACGATAAGTTGCCTGAGCGTCAAAAGCTGAAGGAGCGAGAGAAACAGGAAGTCCACCGTATCCTTTTACCCAAGCAAGACGCAGTCCTGTCTTCTTTTCGGCAGGGAAAAGTCCTTCGCCGAAATATGGAATTCTGTTAGAGGCTGTCTGCTCATAGTTGGCTGCAATTACGCGCGGCGTGATAAATTCGCTAAGATTCATTATTCAAGTCTCCTTTCAAATTAAACGTTAGTCTCTGTGTCGGTTCTTATAACAAGTCCCGAAACAGCAGTGCCAAGAGTTGAAATGTCTATGCCGGAGTGAGCCTTTGCTTTAACACCGTCTATAACGCCCTGTACAACGATTGCACCGTTGGGATTGACTGTCGGGTCAACGTCATAAAGAAGTACGCCTACAGCACCCGTAACACCGCTTGTGGGAGCTGTGCCGTCTGCTGTGAGCGGAGTTCCGGCTTTAACAAGGGATGTGCCACCCACTGTAATGGGAATTGCATTGTAGTTATTAGTCGCAAGAATAGTGAACATCTTGCCGGACTTTGTTTCTTTTACCTTCATTTTCTATCTCCTTTTAAATCTTCATATAATGTTCAAGTGCTTTCTTATTGACTTGATTAGCGTCTGCGGTACGTTTGCCGAGCTGTTTTGCGAGAGCAATTTCAGGACTGCCTTTTTCAGTGTTGCTCCCACCGTTTGGATGAAGCCCGCGTTCAATATTTTCCTTGAACCTCTTTTCACATTCGGCGTTATATTTCTTCTGATTTTCGAGAACCGCGTCCATGTCACCGTTGAATATTGCTTCTGCGGTAGACTTTGCAAGTTCGGGAGAGTATCCGACTTCCAGGTATTTAGCGGTGTTCTCGGCAATAGAGGTCTTTTTCAGCAGTTCATTGTATTTGTCCTGAAGTTCCTTCATTGCTTCGTCGGACTGAGCCTTAGCCGCTTCTTCGGAGGTCATTTTCTCTTTAAGGCTTCTCTTTGCCGCCGCGAGGTCAGATGCGGTCTTGTCAAGCAGTTCTTTCTTTACATATCCCGATAAGTCGACTTTTTCAGGGATATCAAGTCCGAGAAGAGCCTTGACCTGGTCTTCCGCGCTCATTGTGTCGAATCCTTCGATTGTTGAGGTGTCAATGTTAGGCATAATAAATTCTCCTTGCGTTTTCCGGTCTTCTCTGACCTGATTTTTTTTTGCGCTTTTATACTGCATCTCCGCAGTCTGCGAATTTTATAAAGCGACTTCTCTGCCGCTGATATATTAAGGCATGAGCCGTATATCCGTTATTTTCTTTCTATAGGTGCGAGGTAACATCTGCAATGCCAGTGTTGCTTGTCGGGCGCTTCGTTAATAGGGAATATTTCTCCGTCAAGCGGCTTGCAAATCTCGCACACTTTTTCGTCCTCTTGCGTCACCCACATCACATACTCAACTCCCGCGTCCTTGTATGCTCTGAGTACCGTCTCGTCAGTCACTATATCGGCGTATTGGGCGGTCATATTCGACCATAGGCTTACTGCACGTCTCCACTCGCTGTTAACGTCCGAACGCGTCCTGAGAGCTTCTGAAAGCCTGTCGCGCTTTCTTAAGACTTCGTTCTCGTATTCGTACTTTGTTACGGAATTCGGAGACGAGAGGACAGTCTCAACAAGGGCTTTTTTTGCTTTTGCGGAAATTTTTCCGATGTCCTTGTAACCGTATCGGCTTACTTCTTCGCCTATTTCTTCATATATGGCAAAGGCAAGTTCCAACATCGTGTCCCGTAAATCGCTGTCAAGGTTCTTGTAAAGCGTCGCGACGGTCTTTATAACGTGAAGCTCGTCGAATTTAGCGAGTCTTATTGAGGACTTAGCTTTTTCAAACCGCCGTATTGTCTTCTTCCGCAGTATTTCTATCGCTCTGTCCGTCGTTATGTACCGTTCTTGCATTCTCAAGCTCCTTTTCTAAGCTGTTTTCAAGCTCGGACTGTGCTTCTTCATACCACTCCATACCGCGCTGGTATGCATTCTCTACATCTGTAAACAAGCCGGAAATGTCGTAAGCGTCGCGCGGATGAACCTTTTCGTTGTTGAGCAGTTCGCAAAGAACCTGTGCTTTCGATTGAATGTCGGTGAGGTTTTCGCGGGTAAACTGAATCTTAACATCGTTCGGGTCGAGGTCGAGAATGCCCTTGTCTTTGTAGATTTTGAGAATCAGCTTCAAAATCTCTCTTTCCGAACGCGCAAATAGCTTTTCAGTGTCGTTAGCTCTCGCGGAAGCGTCCTGCCACCCGTTGCGGAATCTCGTTCCCATGCCCGTGTCTGCCGCGGCTGAATCTCCGGCTCTTGTCGGCATACCCGTTATTTCATCAATGTAGTCATACAGCGCGTCTATTTCCGTCTGAACGCCCGTCTGAGAGATTTCGGAGGATATGCGGTAAACCTTTGCTTCCGTTCCCTGACCGCTTCTGATGCAGATACACTGACCGCCCCTTGCAAGCTCCTTGTATGTGTTCTCGTCGATTTCGCAGTTTTGGAACACGTCATAGGCGTTCACAAAGTCAACAACATTGTCAACACGAGCGGATTCAAGAGTGTTTATCATGTTGATAGGCGAGAGAACCGTCTCAAACGCTCCTAAACGAGCTTCATTCAGCGGATATTCCACTATCGGAACGCGCCCAAAGTCGTAAGCAAGCCAGTCTACAACGTCATTACCCTTTACGGTGTATCTTCCTTCCGGCACATAAACGTAGTAAATGAGGTTATCGTCCTCGTCGTACTGTTTCAGAACACCCGCGAGAGGTTTTCTACCAATGCCCGAAGAGTAGATAACAAACGCTTCTCTCGGGTCAAGGGAATAAAGAGCAGCGGGACTTCCGTCTTTCTCGTTGTCGGGGTCGGGAAGAACCATCCTCGGTTCAACTCCGCAGATGTGCATCCAGTCGGAGCACTCTTTGTCCTTTGATTCTTTTCCTTCGGAAGTTATAAGAACGTTCAGACAAGCTACCTTGTCGGATATATCCTCTTTTCCGTTCGCCGCTACATACTGAATGGGAGAGCTTAGGAAGAACGAGGATTTAAAAGTAACTATCTTGTTCGGAAGGTTGACAGTGACCTTGTTGTTGTTGTCGGGTCTTACGGTTTTGTCTTTATAGCGGATATCCATTATTCCGCGATAAACGTCATATAAGTAATTTATTTCCGCGACATTTGCGCTGTCGAAACCGAGCGAATCTTCAAGCACGGACACAACGTTGTCGCTGGTTATTTTTTGTTTGTTCGTTAGTATCTTTCGCCGACCATGAAGGCTATCACAAGTAGTAAGGCGAACAATATCATTTTCAAGCACGTGAAAAACCTCCGTGTAAACAAAAATAGGGACTACCCGTATGTTTTCCATACGAATAGCCCCTATCGGCTCTTACTGCAACCCGATTGTTACAGCGTTTTTATAGTGTATTTAGCTTTTCTCGAAGCGGTTATTTCAAGTATAGTGACCTCTTCACGCGATTTCTTTATTTTAACGTCATTACCACGCTCTAAAATCTCGTTGATTATAATAAGCGCATCTTCTTTGACGTACTTGTGACGGTGCGCGTGTTTCTCTTCTTCCATAGCCACCTCAATAAGGTCTTTGTATTACTCTTACGGTCTGCGTCTCAAATGATTGAATGAAGTCCGAAAGCATCGAGAATGCGTCGGGTACATCGTCATGCGCGTTTCTTCCCGCCATAGTATAACTGCAAAGCATGCCTATAGCGCGTTTATACTCTTTATTGTTCTTTATAACGCTGTTGTCCTTGAAAAGGAAATGCTCTTTGACAAATGGAGAATCAACTATAATTCGCGTAGCTTTGTTAGCTGTCGAATATTTTGTAGTAATCCTTGTGATTCCGCCACGAGATTTTACCTCTTTTTGAACCTTTTCCGCGATTTTTCCGCCCGCAGAGTTTGATTCAAAGCGGCTCAATTTGACTTTGTGCCGCAAAAGGACCTCAACAAGTCTTGTTTCAACTATTTCGGGATTACTGTTGTCGCAGATTATTTCTTCGATGTAGAAGTCATTGCCATACTGGTAAGCAATAGGCATTACACAGTAGTCCGCCCCTTTGTCCTTTGTGTCACACACAGATATAACAGCGTCCGGCGAATCTGAGGGAAGTTCAAAATAACGTCTGAGTTCGTCCTCGTTGTAGAGAAGTCCCTCGCGCTCTATCGGCTGATTCATAAACAAAGCCCGCCACGAACAATCGTCGAGGTTGTTTTTCATGTCCTCGAAGTACGCCTTATCAAAGCCGACACCATAGCGGTAATTGAAATTGCTTTCGCCGTCTTCATCAACCGCAGGCATCACCAAAAACTGAGCTTTCGGAGAATCCGCGTACATTGTTTGCAGTCTCCCTATAGGGTCATGCACCGACCATCTTGTAGCAATGTGCAGTTCTTTGCAGTTTAGTTTCTTTCTCGATTTCAAATCGTTCGTGTAAGCCGTCCAAAGCTTGTCAAGTCGGTCAATGCTCAATGCTTCCTCAATGCCCGACACAAGGTCATCGGCGGTCAGAAGCTTTTCACAACGTGTTGCACCTGTAAGGGAAGCACCTATAGCACGGCAGGTAAGAGACGAAAATCGGTGTTTCTTGCCGAGGTCTATTGTCTGTTCCTTTGCATTGGTTATAATCGTGCCTGCGGCAGGGTACACGTCGTGCCATAAATAATCAGGGTCTGACAGAATGCTGTTTACGCCGTCATATATTGAGTTAGTAAGCGTTCCCGAATGTCCCGAAGCAAGGGAACAGCTGTCGGGAAACGCGCCTATCATCATCGAATGCAGGAAGATTTCGAGAGTGCTTTTGCCGCAACCGGGCGGAACAGATATAGACAATATGTCAAGTTCTCCGTCCACAAGCTTTTGCATTGCGCGGCAGACAGGTTCAAGCTGCTTCCTTCGCGGAATCCAGAATCTTTTCTCGGGGTCTCGCTGAAGCTCTATATACTGCATATAGCTGTCGAGCCTTAATCCTTGCGCTTCAAGCAAAAGCACAGCCTTAAAAAGAGAACTTGCGTCTTTCGATTTATTTTGTATAATTCGCTCGGTGCAATATCTCTTCAAAGTCTCGGAATACCGCCACTTTTCAGCGCAGTTATTCATCGAAGACAGCACCGAATACAATGCCGTATAATGTTTCATGTTCTCAGGCTCTGCTTTGATGTGAGAAAGAATATTTTCCGCTACGTCAAGATAACGCCTATCAGTGTATTCGCCCGCTATTATCTCCGCTTGCAGTGCTTCCATTCTCGTTCACCTCTTCCGTTCGCCTGAAATAATCACGAAATACAGATTTTATCTTCTGATACCACCTATACTGTACCGTGTGAACAGCCGCAGAATCATCTATTACCATCCACAAATCAAGATTGCTTTTCCTCTTCCATCCGATTTCAAACGTTTTCGGGATAAAGTCGCATTGAGTGTATACCGTAACATTACACGGCTCTTTCAATGCTTTCAGTCCTTCGGCTATAGCTACCATCGTACACCGTATTGAATTCCATCCGGCGATTCTTCCGCTAATGTATTTCTCACGCTTTCCATACCTCAACAGTGTCTGCCAATACCCATTTCCGCTGTCTTCGATAAAACCTCCGAAAACGTATATATCGACATATCTCATACACACCTCGGAGGTCTTTTTTGTTTTTGCGCGATTTTTGAAAAACAGAGCAAAGACATTTACAAAGTCCTGATTACAAAAGCCCTAAGTTTTTTAGTTTTTGAGAATATTTGAGGGGCTAACACGCGCCCCACACTCCACAGCCGGCAACCACCCGGTGCCGCATACAGGGTATCTCTTCCCTGAATTATACAAAATCTTCATTTTGCCTAATTGGATATGTGTCTGTTTGGGTGTGTCTGTACGCTCTCATAATGCTTTATACGCTTAACTAAGTCCTTCCCTGCCCTATCACAAAATCGTGAATATATCGCTCTCTCGGCTTTGTGGCGCGTCTCAAACGTCGCTCATGTCCTTGCTGTCGTATATCTCTATAACATCGTCAAGTTTTGGCGCGTCGATTTGCTCTGTGGGCGTTTGTGCGACCTCTAAGCGCGTGTTATTTGCAAAGCCTTGTGAACTGTTGTTAAGTAAAAACATCGCGTATACGGGATTGAGAGAGCCGTCCGCGCCCTTTTGGACGGTGTTTGCGGCTATAAGCGTCTTCATTCTTTTTATAATTGTAGAATGACGCTGACCTATACGCGACTTAGTCCCCCACTCTATAAGTGTAACGCGGTCAACTCCGAGAGCAACGGCGAGACTCGCCAGCGAGGGGAAAGCGTGGTACCGACTGCACCATGTAATATAGTCATTGCATCGCTGCTCGACCTCGTCGGCGCTGTCCAAGTCAACAGCCGGCAACGTCATAAGCTCTTGTAGAGCAGTAAGCGTGTCGGGGTTTACTTCGGTAAGCGGCGTTCTCGGGTCTGAACATCCGTTTAATTCACACTCCAAACGTTCCCGGGCTGCAATCGCTTTGTTGTGGTTGCTCGTTTTGCGTCCTTGCTTCTTCCGCTTCTTCGGTTGTTCTACATTTGTAAGTTCTTCCGCCGCCTCAAAGTCTGCTATATGCTCAACTTTCATTTTGCTTTCTCCCTTCCGTATATTTTATTATATAACTATATTATAACAATAATATTGTATATTAACATAATCCCATTTATTACTATAATATAACTATATTGGTAATAGTGATATATTAAGGCTGTTTTCCTTCTTCTTCCTTTTCTTCCTCTCCCCCCCTCCCCCGGGATTGATTATAACACATTGCTTTTAATTTGTCAAGTGTAGCGCGGAAGTAAATTATGTCTGAAATATTAACAGCAAAAAGAAAAGAGGCTTGCGCCCCTCTTGATTATATAAGCCCCTCCAACCGCTTTTTTATAGCCTCGTCAAAGTCTGATTTGTCCGGCTGCCTGTCCGGCTTTAGCGCGTCCGCGACTTTCGCCAGGACTTCCCGCCGCGCTTCTTCTTTTGCTCTTTCTTCTACTTTTGTAAAATTCTCTATTCCCGCGTAGCTGTCAACCGCTCTTGTAATGTAAGCATTGAGCGACAGCCCCGCCGCCTTTGCTTTCTCCGTCCACTGGGATTTTTTTCCTTTTTCTGTCATTAGGTTTATGCGGTCATATGACTGCTTGTTGTATTCGTTGTTATACTTGATTTTGTTAAATTCTGCCATTTTTATTCCTCCCGTTTTGCTATATTTTACAGCGCCATTGCTCCATAAGTCAATAGGCATTGTGCATAAAATATTATCTCAAACATTGTGCAATATTTAACTCAAAATATTGCTAAATACTATTGACAAACATTGCGTAATGTGATATAATATAGATGTCAAAGGGAGAGAGCAAAAGCAACTCCCCAAAAAATAAAAAACAAAAAATGAATGGAGAACAGTAAAATGAAATACTACGCTCAATTAATAATCACCACCACAAGTTACTCTACAGCCCTCGAACAGAGAGAAGAAATCGTAAAAAACGAGTTTACCCAGCGGAATGTAAATCGTTGGTGTGAGGACTACATCGACGACTACGGCAGCGACGCGGACGAGCAGAGAGAGCACGGCGCGCCGGACATTTACTGCCTCGGATTTGTCCTCACCGACGAGGATGGTGAAGAAATAGAAACTCTCTATTACCGAGAGCGCAGAGCCGATTATCACGGCTCACACAAAACAACCCACTAAGCAGAGTGACGGGGGAAATCCCGTTAATGCGGCTCGGCAAACGGTCACAAGCCCCGACAGCCGAAGAAGAAAGGAAACAATCATGACAAATTACGAAATTAAGTATAACGACAAATACAACAGCCGAGAGGTGTATTTTGACGGTAAGCCGTCCCGCGAAACTCTCAACGCATTGAAGGCGCTCAAAATGCGCTGGAACCACGTCAAAGCCTGTTGGTACGGCTTTGCGCAGGAGCATGAGCTTATCAACGCCATCATCGCCAACGACAGAGACGGCGAGGACATCACCGGCGAGAAGACGGAGGGCGCGACGGTCTACACTGACGGCTACCTCGGTGGCGGTGCGGTCTACGGCTCAAAGTCTGATAAGCACCTCTACGGCGCGGACTTATCAAAAGCCATCCGCGAGGATATCAAAGCGGCGGGCATTAAGGGCGCGTCTGTGCGCTGTAAAACTTACAGCGGCGGGCAGTCAATCACTGTCACGCTCTCACTCCCTGCGCCCGCATACGTCACAAAGGAGCAATTCGCCGTTGACTATCGTATTCCCACGTCCGCAAACTGGATTTACTACGAGGACGAGGACGGAAAAAGCCAAACAATACACATTGACAAATACTACAGCCGCGAGACATCAGGCGAGGAGCAGGAGAAAATCAGAATTGCCGCGGCAGCCTCGGAATACCATCGCGAAGCGGAAATCGAGATCGAGTTGAATCAATATCATCTCGATAAATACACGGTATACACCCCAGAAACGATTGAGATCATCAAAAAAATTAACTCCATCATCAGCGCATACCGCTATGACGAATCAAACGCCATGGTGGACTACTTTGATACCAACTTTTATTATAGCATCGTCACAAAACCGATTTCATAATAAAAGTTATCCCGCTCCGGCGGGAATCGTCAGCCGGTAAAAGTCCGGCTCTGAAGAGCAAGAGCGAAACGAAAGGACATCAAAAATGAAAGTTATCAAGAAACACAACTTTGTATTTTCCCAATGCGTTGACGGTGAGCGGTTCGCTTTTGCCGAAACAATCCGCGAATCAGAAAATATTTTAGCTTTCGCCGCGCGTTACAATGCTGATTATTGTATGGCTTGCAGCAGTCGCGCGGAAGCTGAAAAAATCGCTATCGCATGGAACGAATCATACAAAAGGAATGGCACATATCCGAAATGGAGAATAGAATCATGAAAAGAATCACCTCGTTAGCCCTTATCATTATGTTGGGAATAGTCTCCTGCTCCCCCATCAAGCAGGAGCGTTACCAGAACGGCACATATACCGCAGTCAATAGCGGCTGCGGCTACATCGTCACCGACGACGGCAACGTATGGGGCTACTTTGACCGGTCTATCACGTCCGGCTCTTCCGTCCTCGTCACCATATCCGACGAGGGAACGGAGGAAATCGGAGACGACGTAATCACAAACGTTGTCGAAAAATAAATCAAAAAACTTTTGCAAAACCTATTGACAAATGCGCCAATGGGTGGTATAATATAATCACAGCAAGGGAATAAAATAGAAAAAGGAGAAAACATCATGACGAACGAAAGAATTAGAAAAATAATAGCAGAGGAAACCACCAGACTTCCCGAAAATGTGGAACTCCGTGTAACATTCCACAGAAACAGCGCGTATATCTTGGCAAAGAACTTGAAAAGTACGAAAGACGAATAGAACGCTACACCAACGGAGTTTATTCCCCATACGTAAGCAGCTACACATCATGTTACCCACTTCTCGCAAAAAGGGTATACGGCATTCAGGGCGAAGAGCGTGTGCGTCGAACCGTGAGGGAATGCGTCGATTACGCTATCAGCAACGTTTCCACGCCGAAAGTGCATCAAGTTCCCACCGCCGAAGCAGTGGAGAGCATTAAAACAGCCGACCGAGCGGCTATAAACAGGATTTAAGCTCAGCGCGTTCCCTCTTCGGAGGGAGGTATCAAAATTTAAAGGAGAAAATAAAATGAAGAACATCATCCTTGCCCTTGTCGAGACATTCGACCGTCACGACGACAACAATCAGAAATATTACTACTCAGCCGCCGAGGCTCTTTCCGATGCTCGCGAAATGGCACGCGAAAAAGACCCGAAAGTCAAAGATGGCTACGTACAGGCATGGGAAATTCCCTTTGCCGACGACGTCGAAATTCCGAAGAACCCCGAAAACCTCTTCTTCGATTATCGCTGGAACGGCGAAATCGTTGAAGACCTCACTGACGAGGACGAAGACGGAACAAATCTCGCTGAAATTCTCGACGACATCCACCCCATTTTCTGCCGCTCCTTCGACGAGCTAGCGAAGGAAATCGTAGTCGACGGCGGAAAGTACATCACCGCCGAAGAAGCGATTGAGAAATACGGCTTTGAGAAAGTGGCAAACGCCGCAGTCGAAGCCGTACGCCACGGCTACGAAACTGACGTTTTTGAAAAGCTGGCGGAACTTTCCGACGGCGAAGACGACGACATTAACGGCTACAAAAACTGCATTGCCAGACTTGCCGCCGAGAAGTACTCCAAGCAGTTTTATATTGACATAATCGAAGACTTAGCGAGCGAATGTCTCAACAAGTGCTTCGAACTTTAAGGAGAGAAACAAATTGCAAAAAGCTCATCCCCTCACTATATACAAGGTCACGAGAACCGCAATAGCCAAAGACGGCTCGGAGCAAACCTCAACGACGTATCATCTTGTTGAGGAACACGCGAAGATCGCCGAAGAGCGCGATATCCTCAAATCAAAGCTGGATATCAAGCAAGGCGATACTGCGAAATATCGCGTAAAATACGCTGAGCATATCATACTAATACCCCGCCGCGAATACATCATCACGGGGAATCAGCTCGACCAGCTTTTGAAAGACATCAAACGCGGAAAAGTTGAGTGTGATGGCTTTAAAAACACCGCCACACTCGACTTTGACAACTCCGCGAACGAGCGAATAACGGAAATTACCGAATAATCATCATATCGAAAGGACAAAACCATGACAAAAGTATCATTGAGCGATTTTGTCAAACGACACAGTTACCGCGAATCCAGGATGACGTTTGACAGCAAACGCGACATGAACACAGCTCCGTGCTATGCTCACGTCAATTTTTACGCACACGAAAAGCATATCATGTCAATCTGCGCGGATAATCAGGCAGAAGTCGATGAAATCATCAAATCAGCTGAAGTGGAAACCGCATTTTCGACCGACATCAACCGCTCGAAAAACATTATCGCCTGCTATCGTGTGAAAGGAACGCCGTTCTATTACGCTTCTTCCCCCGAAAAAGCCGAGGAATACCGCGCAAGGCGTGAGAAAATCCACGGATTACAGAGCGAAATCGACTTTGAAAATATGGTAAAAAACGGTCAATTCCAATATTAAGGAGGTATAAGTCAATGTTATTGTCAGAATTCCACCGTCTCCGCATCGACGCGGAGGAATGCTCATCACTTGATGAGTTTATCGCCGAGGTAGGCGGCAGCCTACCGGAGGAATGCTACCCCACCGACGGAAGCGGAGACGCTCCAATCAAGATTTTAACAATAATCTGGGAGCTGGCGCACGATTTTTGCGCATCAAAAGTCCGCGCCATCAGCGGAATGACGCAAGCGGAATTTGTCCGCGAGTACTGTATCCCGAGAAGAACCATCGAGCATTGGGATGTGGACGAAAGAACGCCGCCGTCCTACGTCCTCGAGCTGCTGGCGGCGGATGTGTTGTCCGCGAAAATTAAGGAGGTGATGGAGGAAAACTAAAAAATCCACCGAAACGGAAAAGCTACGAAATGGTACAAAACAGCTAAGTCTGATGGGACAAAAGTGCCAAAAAAAGAGAGCCGAAAGGCTCTTTTTTTATACGGAAATAGAGCGGACTTACCGCTCTAATTTTATTCTCGCAGTAAGTCTTTCCGCAGTTGCTTTACATCGTCGTAAAGCGTCTCATAGTCCGCTTTGTTTATACGCCCTTTGCCGTACATCTTCTTGAGTATCTCATCTGCGTAGTCAAATAATGTGCGGTTTTCTGGATAAGCGTCTATATCTCCACGCGCCGCTCTGTACTCAAGTACCCCTATTACTGCTATGAGCATAACACAATACTGTGCCATCTTATGGTTGACATAAGTGTTTTTTGCTTTTGCGTCTTCATACTTCAAGCGAAGTATTTCGCCAAAATCGGTAGATTTAATATCTTCCCATTCCATTCCGTCCGGCAGTATCCGCAAAACCGCCGCCCACAAACCCGTTTCACGGTCATCCGGCAACTTGTAGACGTGCCGGAGAATCCACCAGCTTAAAAGCCTCTTGTTCATCTCATTCTCCCCCCTTTTCTTTCCCACTATTTTACCATTATTTTATTCAAAATGCAATATATTTCAACGAAAAAGAGAGCCGCAAGGCTCTTTTTTTATTTATTCGCTGTCATTCTTCCGCAGTTATATTAACCTGATAATTAGATACAGGGAAATTGTAGTCGCTATCCATAATCGTAATTGTTGTCGATAAGGTTTTAACCACCACGTAATAAGGAATTTCCGGCTCTCCGAATGAGCGGTAATTCACCGTTTTCTTCGCGTTCGCCGCGCACGAACCTCCGAGAGATACGACAGAGTAACTTTCGCCATTTATAGCCACCTCGCCGAAAGATACATCAATTTCCTTATCACATTTGTTTTCGATGGTTACTCTCATGCTTCCGACATTAGGAAACCATTCTTTATCGAGAACCGTTCCCTGATATGTGATTTTAGCGTAATCGCCATCATAAAGCACAGTTCCTTCGGGTATCTCAACAACCTTTTTGGTTTCGGCGGGGACTTGCTTTCTTATAGTCACAGTGCGCGAGGTTTCTTCGCTTGTCTCAGCCGCCTTTTCAGCTTCCAGCCGAGCTTGTTCTATGCTTTCGGCTTCCTGCCGTTCCCTGAATTCTTTCACTTTAGCGTCAGACCGCACAGAAGCATAGAAAACAAAAGCTATAGTAAGAATCGGCAGTATAATCGCTATTGTCCAAAGCGTTCTTTCCCTTTTGAGTTTTCGCCTGTACTTCCGTGCTCTATCTCCATCATCCATTTTGTTATTCTTCCCTTCTCTTTTTCACTATTTTATTATATTTTTGACAACTTGTCAATGTTTTATTGCATTTTTGTACAACTTGTGGTATCATTTTTTCAAAACCGAAAGGAGTATCATCATGAAATCTAAAGCAATCAGCATTATCTTAGTAATTATCGCCGTAGCAGTAATAGCCGGCACACTGCTTGTCGCTCACGAACTCGGCGAAGTTCAAAAGCGCAAGAACCAAGAAGAGTTTGAGACAAGCGAACTCGGTCAACTGCTCGAAAGCATGAACGAGAAGCACGAGAACCGTCAAAAGCTTCTCGAAGAGATAGACAAGGACATCGAAGAAGCAGAGAAAAAGATAGAAGGAGTAAAAGGTAAATCATGAAAATACTGAAAATTTTCCTCGTGTTTCTGCTTGTAATGGTTCTCATGGGCGCGTGTACGTTTTGGCTCAGGGCGAAATGGGATAGGGAATACGAGCAAACCGAATTAGGCAAACGCACCAAAGAAATTTATGAAAAATCACAAGAGAATTTAGCGAATGCCGAAAGCTTGAAAGAACGCGCCGATAACCTTGACAAAGACCTTGAAAGCAAACTTGACCAAATCGACCACGATATGTTTGTGCTGAAATATCTCATCGACGAAGCGTACACTTATAGCGAAAAACCGAACAAAACAGAAGCCGACAAGCTCATCTTAAACGCATTGGTCGAAGAAATAAACGACATGAGCGCAAAACTGAGCGGAAGCTCGAAAGTAAAACTGAAAATCACCATCACGGTTAACGGCAGTATAGCAGAACCCCGCGAAGAAATAGACAAAGAACTCGAAGAATTAGAGTAAAATCAAATCAACTCAAAAGAGCAAGGAATCGCTTCCCTGCTCTTTTTTTCATTTGTCTTGTTCCTTTGGTTCTCCGCCGCTTACGATGCGTTTGCAGAACTCTTCAATAGCGTTCCACCCATCATCATCAAGCTGCGCAAGTGCCGTGACAAATCTTTTTCTGAAACAATCATCCTCGGTGATTAATGCCCCGAAAGCTTCAATAAGTTCATCTTCAGATGTTTTTTCGGGGAACATTTCTCCAGAGCCGGCAACAAGCCAATCTTCATCTACGCCGAACTTGACACATATCATTTGTATAGCCATATCGTTGGGCAAAACAGCTCCGCGTTCCCATGTGTTTATTACAGCTCTGCTTACGCCAAGTATTGAACCGAATTGAGTTTGTGTTAGTTTTTTGGCTTTGCGTAATGCTTTTATCCTATCACAGAGTTCCATGACGAGCCTCCTTTCTTGCGCTTTTATTATATCACGTGTAAATGGTTTTGTCAACTCAAAAATAAAACAAAAATAATCAAAAAAAGACTTGACAAATGCATTGCGTTAGTGTATAATGAGTTCAGAAAACCAAATAGCGAACTTAATTTGATTCGTGATAACCAAAATACATTATAGGAGATGATAAAATGTCGGAAGAAAAGAAAAAGCAAGCTCAAAGAATTGCAGAAACCGTGAAAGACGCTTCTGATTACCAGAAAACTGCAATAGCAGCATTCGCCGAGGGACTTGTTCAAGGGATGGAAATTGCCGAACGCCGAAACAAGTTCGTGGATGAAACCCTCGAAAAGTCCAAAACAAAAAAAGCGAAAGAGGAAAAGTAAGGAGGACTAATGAACGAAATAATCAAAGTAACCTACGAAAACGACCACCCGACAGTATCAGGACGTGACCTACACGAGAAACTGGGAATCAGCACAAGATATAACGACTGGTTCTCCCGTGTGTGCGAGTACGGTTTTACCGAAAACGAAGACTATATAGCTATTACTCAAAAAAGAGTAACAGCTCAAGGTAACGAAACAACTTTTACAGACCATCAGCTCACAATCGAAATGGCAAAGCAGATTTGCATGATACAGCGTACCGAAGTCGGAAAGCAGTATCGCGAATATTTCCTCGAAGTAGAGAAAGCATGGAATTCGCCCGAAGCTATCATGGCAAGGGCATTGCAAGTAGCAAACCGCCAGCTTGATTCAATCAAAGGACAGCTTACAGAAGCAAACAAGCAGCTTGAAGAAGCAAAGCCGAAAGTCTTGTTTGCGGACGCGGTAGCGACAGCAAAAACTTCAATTCTCATTGGAGACCTCGCAAAGCTTCTCCGTCAGAACGGTATCTTGATAGGTCAGAACAGACTGTTCGAGCGGTTGAGAAATGACGGTTATCTAATCAAGAAGCGCGGCGCAAGCTACAATCTCCCCACACAATCTTCAATGGAGCGTGGATTGTTTGAAATCAAGGAATCGACAGGAATAAACCCCGACGGCTCGGTGAGAGTTAACAAAACAACAAAGGTCACGGGAAAAGGTCAGCTTTATTTCGTCAACGTGTTCCTCGCAGAAAAGGATGAATCCGACAATGAGTAGCCCCTACAAATTCAGCGAGTGGACATACGTCGATAAGGCAATCGCCGAAAATCACCACATATGCACCCGCTGTCACAGCGACATCACATCGGACCACATCGAGAAGCCCGTCCTCATCACATACGGCGGTGACAATGTCGAGTATATCTGCCCCGACTGCACAGTAGACTTCTTCTTCTACTCCCTCGGCAAGACGTTGGAAGCACTGAATTGCGACCCCGTAGACACCGAGCAGGACGAAGAAGACCGAAAGGAGCGGATGAAGAATGCCGAGATACCTTTATGATGTGACCAATCTGCACACCCAGCCGCCGGAAGTGAAGTCGGGCAAGGGACGCAAAGTCGCATCACATAACAAAATAGACCCGACAGATACAGCCGTCTGCCTGACATGCACCGCAAAGAAATGCACAGGCGCAGACGCTTGCTTTAAGAGAAGAAAAAAGGAGTTGGCAGAATGAAACGGAAAGAATCACTGAAAGAGTATCATTCCCAGCACTGTCTTTCCAAGACAAAACTGTTCCGTATCATCGACAAATGCCCCGAATGGTTTAAGTATTGCGAAGACCATCCCGAAGCAGCAGAGGAATCTAAATCACTTCTATTCGGCGCGGCACTTCACAAGTACGTGCTTGAACCGGAATCATTTTTCGACGAATACGCAGTAATGCCGAATGTTGACAGGCGTACAAAGGCAGGGAAAGAAGAGTATATCGCATTTTCCGAAAGCATAGGTACAAGAGATGTGATATCAAACGATGATTTTACCGTTATACAGCAGATGAACTCAAAAATCAAATCATTCCCCCTCGCAAAATACCTGCTGACAGGTGAAATCGAAACCTCGTACTACTATAAAGACAGTCTGACAGGAATAAACCTGCAAGCAAGACCCGACGTTTACAAGCGTGTCGGAGAGCGCGGATTGATAGTCGACCTCAAAACGTGTGCAAGCGCAGACAGCGATACTTTTCGCAAATCCGCAGTAAACTACGGCTACGATATGCAAGCCGCGATGTTTATCGACGCTTGTACCGCCGAATACGGTATCCCGTGCGACTTTGTGTTCGTTGCAGTCGAAAAAACACCGCCATATATGGTAAATGTGCTGTCGGCTGACGAACTGCTTATCAAGTACGGCAGAGACAGGCTGAGAGAAGCCATAGGAATTTACAAAGAATGCTCCGAATCCGGCAACTGGTACGGTTACAACGGATTCTCAGGCATAATAAACAACCTCGGATTACCATCATATTTAGCAAAGGAGATTCAGTAATGAGAAGCGACACCCCAACTACAAACGTTCAGGAATACGCACAAGCCCCGAATATGCCGCAGTCGGCTAATGTACCCACAGGAGATATAAATCAAGGCACGGTGCTCATAGAGAGCCAGAGAGCAATTGCAGAAGCACAAGGCAAGCTTATAATTGCACAGCGTTTCCCTCGCGACCCCATCAGAGCATACGCGAAGGTCATGGAAGCTTGTCAGAGACCTTCACTTGCAAATTCAGCTTTTTACAGCTACAGCCGCGGCGGTTCTTCCGTTTCCGGTCCTACTATCAGATTTGCGGAAGAGCTTGCAAGATGCTGGGGAAACATAGACTACGGCATTAAAGAACTTTCTCAGGATAACGGAAAATCGGAAATGCAGGCTTATGCATGGGATTTGGAAACAAATACAATCAGCACCCAGAACTTTACCAATCCGCATATACGCGAGACAAAGACAGGTTCGGTGCAGCTCACGTCACAGCGCGATATATACGAGCTTAACGCAAACATGGGCGCAAGGCGTTTGAGAAGCCGCATTCTCGCGATTCTTCCCGCCGACCTCGTTGAGGATGCTATTAAAAAGTGCAAAGAGACTATAGCCGGAAAGTCAGATGAACCGCTTGTTGACAGAGTAAGAAAGATGGTTGTTCAGTTCTCGAAGTTCGGCGTAACGCAGGAACAGATAGAAAAACGTCTCGGCAGAAAGATAGACACCATGAACACAGAAGACTTCGTTGAGTACGTCGGAATTTTCAATTCGCTCAAAGAGGGCGCGTCGAAAATCGCAGAATGGTTTGAATCAGCTCCCGAAGCAAACGAACTCACAGCTAATATCGAAGCGGCAATGAAAGCAGAGCAGAAATGAAGATTATAGTCGACACAAGAGAAAAGCCGAGAGCAATAGCGCAAATCCTCGCATATTTCGAGCGGAACGGAATCGAGTACGAAAAGCGAAAGCTCGATACGGGAGACTACATGAGAGAAGATAACCCGCTACTCACAGTCGACCGCAAACAAAATCTCGGTGAAGTCGCGAACAACCTTACGAACGACAACGGAAGATTCATGCGTGAGGTGCGTAGAGCTTCTGAGAGCGGACAAAAGCTAATAGTCCTTGTAGAACACGGTGGCAGGATAAAGACGCTCACAGACGTTCACAGTTGGCAGAATCCAATCCGCGCAAAGCACCCCGAAGCGATAGACGGCAGAGCACTTTTAGAGCGTATGCACAGAGTGTCGGTAATGTACGGTGTCGAATGGTGGTTTTGCGATAAGTCGAACACGGGAGCAGAAATAGTGAGGGCTTTAAATGCCTAAGCGCGGAAGCGGAAAACTGTACGAGCTGAACGGCGAACGGAATACGCAGACGAAAGGAGGCACGGAAGAATGAAAAAAGCAACGGAGATAATCGACGAGAGACAGCTTGTAGATGAGCTGCACAGAAACTGGAAAACACGCGGCTACACCGACGGCGGAATGGCGGAATTGCTCGAAATAACACCGAAAACAATTCATTACAAAATCAGCGGGAACTTCCCTCACAACGGCTACAAAGCGCATTTTAAGGTCAACGAGATAATGCAGATAATACACTATCTCGGCTTCAAGCTCTATCTCGTGAGAGAGGATGATGAGAAATGAACATCCCCGACAGATGGATAGCTAAGCTCGATATGCTCCCGCCGAAGGACTTCAAAATACTTGTGATGGCGATTCTGAGAAACGAGAGCGAACCTGAGATAACGGAAAAATTACAGTTCATCGCATCTGATATTTATGCTGATATCAAGCAGTTACAGCAGACAAGCGAGCGCGTAAGAAAGTCTCGTTCACAGCGTTACAGTAACGTTACAGTAACAGTTACAGAAACGTTACAGAAACATAACGGTAACAGTTACAGTAACGTTACAGAAACAAAAGAAGAGAGAAAAGAAGGTGTCCCCCCTTGTCCCCCCCTTCCTCTTCCC
>ERZ1034928.103-NODE-103-length-51216-cov-5.974199_pt1 | contig 51216 bp, 43 predicted proteins | sample MGYA00520627_ERZ1034928 | MGnify/ENA primary metagenome ERZ1034928 (study PRJEB33766, sample SAMN09781755) | gut metagenome | biome: gut microbiome | host: Homo sapiens | place: Madagascar | study: EMG produced TPA metagenomics assembly of the PRJNA485056 data set...
CCATCACTCCGATCGCGCCCTGCTCGCCGGCGCCAAGCAGGGGTTCGCCGTGTGTCCCGATCGCCCGCTTGGGCGCACCGCCCGCGAACGCGGCTATCAGGTGCTCGAGTGGTAAACGCCCTTAGGCGTTTTCCTGGGAATCGCCCGTAGCGCTTGAGTGGGGTTTGCCGCTCGTGTTTTACGGGTGATGGGGGCTTCGCGGCGCGCTGGAGAACCGGCATCTATCGGCGTGTTCTGCCGATGGGGCCGTCATGGCGTTTCCGGATGGCGGGTTCGCCTTAGCTTTCCCGGGTGACAGGTTTGTTTCGATTTCTTGGCTTGCGGCCGCATTGTAGCCGCTTCCGGTAAAATGATACCGAACTATAGCTATTTTGACACTTGAAGGAGGTTGGGTCGATGTTTGATAACGACATGAACGATATGCCCAGCCGAAGCGATGAGCCGTCCAGCTCCGTTTCCGGATACCTGAACAGCGCTGAACAGGCTGCTGAGCAGGGGAACCTTATGCTGGCGCTGCATCTGTACCTGGCGGCGTTCGAGCGCGGCCAGGCAGCCGAGGGCGCCGTGCCCTCCGAAGCCGCCATTGCCGGCCTGAAACGCGCATGGCGCCTGGCGTGCACTCTGAAGGAGCGCAGCATCGCCGAATACGTGTTCGAGCGCATGGAGCCGTACCTGTCCAGCGACGAGGTGGCCGCTTGCGCAGACCAGCTTCAGGAGCTGGCCCTTGCCAAGCTCGAGGAGTTCGGGCTGTCGCGCGACGAGCTTGAGGATATGACCGACATGATCTCGCAGGACATGATGGGCGAGGGTGGGTCGCGCGTGCTGCGCGTGGAGCACCTGACGGCTCCGGGCGTGCCCGGAGGCGCCGGCAAGCGCAAAGGCGACGCGGATGCAAGCGCTGCGGCCCCGACGGACGGCGCGGATGCCGTGGGGGAGCAGCCTGTGGCCGCCGGCCCGGCGCCTTCCGAAAAGCCGCAGACGCCCGCGGGAAAGCCCGCGTCTGCCTCTGCCGCCACGCAGCCCGTGCTCGCTCCCATCGAGCATCTCACCTATAAAGAGCTCGTGGGCTATGACGAGGCGGTTCGCTCGGTGCGCTCGCTCGGCCTCGGCATGCAGAAGGACCCCGAGTTCCAGCAGCTTGTTCGCCAGCTCAACGTGCGCCATGGCCTTGATCGCATGCCCGCGTGCGACGCGCTGCTCATCCGCAGCCCAGCACGTGAGGACGCCAACCAGTTCATGATGGCCACCTGCGGCGAGCTGGGGCTTCCGGTGCTGCGCATGCGCATGGAGGAGAACATGCAGGGTATGCCCGTGCTGTGCGTCATGGCGCAGGCCGACCGCCAGCCCAAGCTCAACCAGGCTCGCAACGCCTTCGAGGAGCCGGCCGTGCTCGTCATCGAGGACATCGACCTGTGGGCGGCGCCCGCATTCGATCAACCCGAGGATATCGGCGGGCTCATCATGTCCACGCTTTCACGCGGGGCGCGCGAGGCGGTCAACCTCATCCGTTCCTCGGCCGACGACCCTGACGTGTTCGTGCTGTGCACCTCGGCGCTCGGCAACGACGTGGACCCGTATTTCTTCGATTTGCTGGGACCGGTCTCGGCGGTGGATATCGACTATCCCACCGAGAAGGAACGTGCCGACATCTGGATGGAGATCGCCCGCGAGCACCCGTCCGTGCGCGGCGTCGACCGCGATCAGCTGGTCAGGTTCTCGCAGGGCATGCCGCGTTTCGATATGCACATGGCGGCGCGTGAGGCTATCGAGGAAGCGTACAAGGACAGCCTCACCAAGCGGCGCTATATCCCGGTGACTACGGACAACCTGTTCGATAAACTGGCTGCATATCAGCCGCTCGATTCGCCGGAGTACAAGGCGCTCGAGCAAGCGGTGGTCGATGACTTTAGGAGGGAGCTCGACCATTTGGACGACCTGTTGAAGGGGGACGGGCAGTAATGGATATCACGCGACGTTGCGATTACGCGCTTCGCATCTTGGAGGCCGCATACGAAAGCGGCGACTCGTACGTGTCGGTCGCCGACATCTCCGAGCAGGAGGACATCCCGTATGCGTTTGCGCGCAGCATCCAGCACGACCTGGTGAAAGGCGGGCTTATCAAGACGGTGCGCGGTGCGCGCGGCGGCCTTGCGCTCGACTGCGACCCGGCTCAGATCACGCTGCTCGAGGTACTCGAGGCGGTGCAGGGTCCGGTCAGCGTCTCGCTATGCGCGGTGGACGCCGAGTATTGCAAGCGTCGCGGAGGGTGCTCGTACAACAAGTTGTGGATGGGCGCGGACAGCCTGCTGAACAGCTACTTCGATTCCATCACGCTCAAGGAGCTCATGGAGCAGGGCGGGCGGCATCCCGTCATCAGGAAGGCCATCGATTCGGCGCCTCCGTCGGCGCGCATGTCATGCCCGGTGGATGCGTGCGGTGGCTGCGGCGCTCGGCGCGCCATCGAGGAAGCGCAGTCGTAGGCGTGGCGCGCAAGAGCATAGCCGATTTGGCGGCGTTCGCGGTTTGGCCCGCGGGCGCCGCCATGTCTCAGGACGAGTTTCGCCGCTACGTGCTCTCCGAGGGGCGGCGGTTATACCGCGAACTGCCGTGGCGCGGCATCGACGACGCCTACGGCGTGCTGGTGAGCGAGGTCATGCTCCAGCAAACGCAGGTCAAGCGCGTGTTGGGGCGCTGGGAGCGCTGGATGGGCATGTTTCCTTCTCCTGATGCGTTGGCTTCTGCCGCGCCGGCCGATGTGCTGGCCGAGTGGCAGGGACTCGGCTATAATCGCCGCGCCTTGGCGCTCAAGCGCGCGGCCGAGGAATGCTCTCAGCGCTTCGGCGGGCGCCTGCCCGAAACGGTGGAGCAGCTTCGGGAGCTGCCGGGCATCGGGCCGGCAACGGCGGCCGGGGTCACCGCCTTCGCCCGCAACCTTCCCGCCATCTACATCGAGACGAACGTGCGGACGGTGTTCATCCACACGCTGTTCCCCGATTGCGATGCGGTTTCGGATAAGCAGCTTGAGCCTTTGGTGGCGGCCTGCTGTCCCGAAGCGGGCCAGGTTCGCCGGTGGTATTACGCGCTGTTGGATGTTGGTGCGGATCTGAAGTCGCAGGTGGGAAACGCCTCGCGGCGCAGCGCGCATTACACGCGTCAGTCGGCGTTCGAGGGGTCGCGCCGCCAGAAGCGAGCATGCCTGGTGCGCATCGTGCTGGCATGCCCGGGCATCGCCGTCGAGCAGGCGGCGGTGCGCTTAGACGCCGAGGAGCGCGCAGCCGGAAGGAAAGCGGTCGACCCGCAGCTGTTCGCCGGCATCTGCGCCGACCTGGAACGGGAAGGCTTCTTCCGCCAGGAGGACGGGCGCCTGTTCCCATAAAGAACAGCGGCCCGCAAATTCCGGACACATAACGCTACGTCCCCGAAATGCCCGGATCGTGACACTTCGGGGACGTAGCGTTATGTGTCCGTTCGGGGGCGCGGGTTCATGCGCCCGATGGGGGTATGGTTCAAGACGAGAGGATCATCGTGGGGTTCGTTGAGTTGTTCTTGATCGGCGTGGGGCTTTCCATGGACGCCTTCGCCGTTTCCGTTTGCAAAGGGCTTGGTATGAGCCGCCTGAACATAAGGCAGGCAACCATCATCTCGCTGTTTTTCGGCGGGTTTCAGGCGCTTATGCCCCTTATCGGCTGGGCCCTGGGCAGTCAGCTTGCCGACCTTATCACGCCCATCGACCACTGGATCGCGTTCGCGCTGCTGGCGTTCGTGGGCGGCAAGATGCTCTGGGATGCGTTCCATGAGGACGACGAACAGGGCGAAGAAGCGCAAGACGCCAAGCTCGACCTCAAGGAGCTGATCATGCTGGCCATAGCTACCAGCATCGACGCGCTTGCCGTGGGCATCACCTTCGCGTTTCTGCAGGTGGCCATCGTGCCGAGCGTGGCCATCATCGGCGTCGTCACCTTCGTGCTCAGCTTCGTAGGCGTTGCCGTCGGCCATTTTTTCGGCGCGCGCTTCGAGAAGCCCGCAACCATCGTGGGCGGCGCGGTGCTCATCCTCATCGGCGTGAAAACGCTGCTTGAGCACCTTGGCGTCATCGCCCTTTAAACGGCGAAGCGGCCGCTCCTTGGGGCGGCCGCGTTCGTTTCGCTGCATATATATAAGTGCGCGCAAGGCCTTGGGCTTCGATCGTATAGGCGCCCGCGCCCCGTTCGCCGCCTTCGCCGTGAACGGCGAAGGCGGCGCAAGTTGCTTTCCGCTTCGGCACCATCCCGTTCGCGCAGCGCTTTCGAAGCGCTATTCCACCGGGTAGCTTCCCAGCACCTTCACCTCGCGCAGCTTCAAGCGCAGGCAGTTCAGGGCGGTTTGCACCTCGAGGTCTTGCGTGGAGCCTTCGATGTCCACGAAGAACATGTAGTCGCCGAGCGCCTGCTTGGTGGGACGGCTTTGGATTTTGACCAGGTTGATGCCGGCGTAAGCGAACTCGGACAAGATCATGAGCAGCGCGCCGGGGCGGTCTGCCTGCAGGAACAGGGCCAGCGACGTCTTGAACTTGCTGCCCGTGAGCACCGGGACATGGCCTTGGCGGCCGATGAGCGCGAACGACGTCTGATTGCCGAAGTGGTCCTCAATGCCCGTTTCGGCCACGCGCGCGCCGTAGAGCTGAGCGGCGAAGGCGTTGCCGATGCCGGCGATGGACTTGTCGGACGCCGCGCGGCGAGCGCTATCGGCGGTGGAGGCAACGGTGACGGTGGGGATGCCGTGCAGGTTCTCGTTGAGGTAGCGGCGGCACTGGGCCAGGCCCTGCGGGTGGCTGGCAACTGTTTTCACGTCGTCCAAGGTGGCCTCGGGATGCATGATCAGGCAATGATGGATGTCAAGCACATGCTCGCCCAAGATGGTGGCGCTCGAGCGGAACGCGAAATTGTCGAGCGTGGCGGTCACCGGCCCTTCAAGCGCGTTCTCCGTGGCTACCACGCCGTACTCGCATTTCCCTCGGTCCACGCAGTCGAACACCTCGGACAGCGAGGGGCACTCGATAAGCTGCGGGTCGTCTATGCCCAAACGTTTGGCGAATTCGCGCGCAGCCTCGTCGTGGTAGGTTCCGGCGGGGCCCAGGTAAGCGAACGCGGATGGGGGTTCAGCGGTCATGGAAGCTCCTTCATGCAGATTTATTCATTTATCTTGCGAAGATATGATAACGGTTCTGTATAAAAAAGCGCGAGTGATAACATAACGAACAGGAGTGGAGACGACTGGGGATGGAAGTCTGCGATTTCATCCCCAATCGGCGAAGGCGCGTGCGCGCGTTTCACGACGGAAGGCCCGGGTTCTGCAAGCCCCGCGCTTTCCGTCGCGTTGCGTGCGGCGCCATTCAGGCTGCAAGCTCGATCGCCGGCATAAGCCGAGCATTGGCCGCGCGCTCTTCGCGCATCTTCGCTCCATATGCAAAAGGGCCTGGAAACAGGCCAGACGAGATACACCTGTAAGGAGGTGTGCGTATGGAAGGAGAGGCCGCAATGTCCGCGTTCGCGAACATGCTTGAGGCCAGGGGGGTCACCCGTCGCGACTTCATGAAGTTGTGCGGTACCGTGGCCGCTGCTGCCGGGCTGTCCCAGTTGACGGTCCCGCAGGTAGCCCAGGCTCTCGAGACGTCCGTCATCGGCGCCACGAAGGGTAACCTCTACCCGGTCATCTGGGTCGAAGGTGCATCCTGCACCGGCTGCACCGAGTCGTTCGCCCAGGCTCAGACGCCCAACGCCGCAGAGGTGGTGTTGGACATGATCTCTCTGAACTACTCCGAGACGTTGTCCGCTGCAGCGGGCTACTCCATGGAGGAAGCCAAGGAGCAGACCATCGAGGCCGGCGACTACATCCTCATCTACGAAGGCGCCATTCAGGAGAAGTGGGGCGGCAACGCCCTGCGCGTGGCCGGCAAGCCCGGCACCGAGCACCTGATCGAGGCCGCAAAGAACGCCAACGCCGTGGTCGCGCTGGGCTCCTGCGCCGTCAACGGCGGTTGGATGGGCGCAAAGCCCAATGTCACCGATGCCATGGGCGTGCAGCAGTACCTCAAGAAGGCCGGCATCAACGTGCCCGTCGTCAACGTCCCCGGCTGCCCGGCCAACCCCGAGTGGCTCACCAGCTTGCTTGTCGACGTTGTGCTCATGAAGCTCAAGCCCGCCGATTTGGACCTCAACTCCGAGGGCAAGCCGGCCGGCATCTTCAACCAGACCATCCATGACAACTGCGAGCGTCGCGGCCACTTCGAGAACGGCGAGTTCGTTTACGAATTTGGTTCCGAAGAGGAGAAGAAGGGCTACTGCCTGTATCCGCTCGGCTGCCGCGGTCCCCAGACCAAGTCCAACTGCGGCGTGGTCATGTGGAACGACCGTCGCAGCTGGTGCGTCCAGGCCGGCGCCCCCTGCATCGGCTGCTGCGAGGCAAACCCCAACGACCCGGGCCAGAACTGGGTCGAGGTCAACACCCCGTTCCTGAAGCGTCACCGCAGCCTGCATATCGGCGACTGGGACGTGCAGCCCACCACCATCGCCGTGGGCGTGACCGGCCTTCTGGCCGCAGCGCTCGTGGTGCACGGCTTCGGCATGAAGGCCACCGGCCGTATGGACGGCGGCGCGGACTTCGAGAAGAAGCGCGCCTGGGATGCCAAGCACCCCGAGAAGTCCGTGGGCACCTACGAGGTGTCCGAGGCCGAGCGCCAGAAGATGTACAAGGAAGACACCGGTCACGACGACCCCAATGCAACCAAGGAAGGGAGGTAAGCCATGACGCGTTCCGTAATCGATCCCGTAACCCGTATCGAGGGCCATCTGCGCGTTGAGATGGAAGTCGAGAACGGCAAGGTATCCGACGCCTGGGTATCTGGTGGCTGCTTCCGCGGCATCGAGCTGGTCGTTGAGAACCGCACGCCCGAGGACGCTGCCCAGATCGTGCAGCGTATTTGCGGCGTTTGCCCCGTGTCGCACGCCCATGCTAGCTCCATCGCGGCTGAGAAGGCTTACGGCATCACCATCTCCAACAATGCCCGCATCATCCGCAACATCCAGGAAGGCGCCCAGTTCTTGCATAGCCACATCCTGTGGTTCTACAACCTGGCTGGCCTTGACTACGTCAACCCGCTGAACGCGCTGAAGGCCGACCCGGCCGACGCCATGGATCTGGCTCGTGCTGCCGGCACTTCCATGAACAGCGACTTCGTTGCCCTGAAGGAGCATTTGTCCCAGTTCGCCGAGAACGGCCAGCTGTCCATCTTCAGCGGCAACTGGTTCGATGCCGAGGACGGCACCGGCTTCAAGCTGCCGCCCGAGCTCGATCTTATCTGCACGGCCCACTACCTGGAGGCCCTGGGCATGCAGGCCAAGGCTTCCCAGATCAGCGCCCTGCTGGGCGGCAAGATGCCGCATATCATGACCCTGCGTCCGGGCGGTACGGCCTTCGTGCCCACCGACCAGAAGCTCGACGACCTGAAGCTGCTGGTCGACGAGCTGTACAACTGGGTCGAGGCGACCATGATCCCCGACGTGCTGGCTATCGCCCCGTACTATGCTGATGCTTTCGGGTACGGCAAGGGCCCGGGTCGCTACATCGCTTGGGGCGTCTTCGAGCGCGAGGACTTCAAGATGTCCAACCGCTACCTGCCCTCCGGCGTGCTCGACGAGAACCTCAACCTCTCCGAGCCTGACGAGAAGGCCATCGCCGAGTGGGTCGGCCGTTCCTGGTACAAGGGCTCCGAGACCTATCAGGCACCGAACTTCACCACCGAGCCGGAGTACACCGACTACAACGTGAACGATCGCTACACCTGGGTGAAGTGCCCGACCTACAACGGCAACTCCATGGAGGCCACCAGCCTTTCCCGTGTCCTGGCAGCTTACAAGCGCAACGTGCCGTTCATCAAGGAGCACGTGGATGCGTTCCTCAAGGCCCTTGGCCATGAGGGCGACCTGTCCGTGGCTCAGTCCACGCTCGGCCGTACCGCCATCCGCCAGATTGAAACGCTCTACATCGCCACGTGCATGAAGGAGTGGGTCGACGAGCTGATCGAGGCCGTGAAGTCCGGCGACTCCGAGTACTTCCGCGCTCCTGAGACCAACACTGGCGAAGGCTCCGCTTTCTGGGAGGCCCCGCGTGGCGCCCTTTACCACAGCGAGTCGGTCAAGGACGGCAAGATCCAGGGTTACCAGATCATCATCCCGTCCACGTGGAACCTGGCTCCGAAGAACGAGAAGGGTCAGCACGGTCCGCTCGAGGAGGCTCTGATCGGCGTGCCGGTGGGCGATATCGAGAAGCCCATCAACGCGCTGCGCACGGTACACTCCTTCGACCCCTGCACGGCCTGCTCGGTTCATATCTCCGAGCCTGCCACGGGCAAGCGTTTCGAAACCGTCACGAGCCCTTGGGGGGTGAAGTAGCATGGCGCATTTGGCACATTACCGCGAAGCGCATCCGATGCCGTTCGTGATTACGCATTGGATCAACCTCATTGCCATGGTTATCCTGATTTTCACCGGCTTCTACATTCATTACCCCTTCTTCTGGGGTTTTGAGTCCATGGCCCGTGGTTTGCACGTGTTCTTCGGCTTCGTGCTCTTCATCAACTGCATTTGCCGTTTGATCATGGCCTTTATCGTGAAGTCCTCGCCGACCGGCGGTACCCGTAAACAGGTTACCGACTACAAGACGTGGCTTCCGCAGAAGGATAACCTGCATCAGGGTCCGCAGTGGATCAAGTACTATCTGTTCTTCAAGAAGGATCACCCGCTGTCCGCTAAGCTGGGCGTTCCGCAGAAGATCAGCTACCTGTTCATCCCCGTGCTCATCATCCTGATGTTCTACACGGGCCTGGCTCTGTGGGTTCCCACCTCTGAGATTCCGTTCTTCGCAGCGGGCACGTCTCTGGTGGGCGGCATCATGAGCATGCGCATCATCCACTACTTCATGATGTTCGTGTTCATCTGCTTCATGTTCATCCACATCTACCTGGCCAACGTTGAGGGTATCGCTCCTACGCTGCTCATGTTCTTCCATAAGGAGCATGGCGGCCTGGTCTATGATCCCGACATCCACAACATCATCGGCGAGGATGATCTGGGTCACGGCAAGCAGCACTAGTTTTCACGCTGTGCGCGGTTGCATGTGATTTGAAGGCCCGACCACTTCGGTGGTCGGGCCTTTTTGCGTCTTGGATGCATATGGGAATCGGGGAGTTGTGGGGTCTATGGCGAAAACAGTGGCTTGCGTTATTTGGGAGACGGTAGAGGCTCGGACTTGTTCACGCTCGTCGAAGATGGCTGCATTATTGGTCGATATGCATGGTTGATAATTTGGACCGCAGCTGCACCGTTCTATGCTTCATTTGCGATGAATATGATGCAGTGCGTGGAATCCTATAGGCGATTTTGGCCTGGCGACAGCGTCTCGCTGTATTGCGATTACAATTATCCTATTCCATAAAACTGTGTCATATCCCCTGATAGATTGGTTATGTATGGCTGAGCTAACCAAAGAGCAGATTGCTTGCGAAGAGAAGTTCCTTGAAGGTATTCCCCGTTGGAACATCGGAGCGCTGTTCTTGCCCCCCATTTGGGGTCCGGCTCATGGCTTCTGGGCTACCATCTTGTTCTATCCTTTGTGGCTGGTTGCCGATAATTTGTTTTATGCTGCGTACTCGGAACGCACGCCGCTTGCGATTGCGTTTGCTGCGATTATCGGTGTTGTGTTGGTTGCCGTCACGTTTTTGTTTTCCCGGCTGAGCCAGCCTTTTGCGGCGCATCGTGCGGTAGCTCGCGGCGTTTCCAAGGAAACGTACGTGCGTCGGGAACGTATTTGGGCGGTGGTATGCGTTGTGATCGGGCTTGCGATGCTCGGCTTCGCCACGTGGTATAACCTGATGATCCGTCCGGGTATGGAGGGTTAAAGCATGGCTTGCGAAGAGAATAGCTGGGGTTTGCGCGAGTACGTCGCCAGCAATGTGGCTGTTCCCGAGGAACTGCGCCCGCAGCGTGTCGCGGTCCTTTGCGTTGGCAATCGATTGATGCTTGACGATGGCGTCGGGCCTGCCGTTTATGACGAGCTTATGGCGTCGTATGACATCCCGGATAACGTTGAGCTGTTGGACCTTGGTTGCTTGTCTCTAGCCATGATCGATCGTGTACGAGAATTCGACGTGATCCTGACCGTCGATGCAGTCGATGATTCCGGTCAGCCTGCTGGCACGGTGCTTCGTTATGCGCCCGATGCGATGGCGCGCCATGTAGGCATCACCGCAAGCCTTCATGATTTGAAGCTCATCGACCTGTTCGATTCTGCGACATTGCTGGGATATCAAGCCGAGGGGCTGTGTCTGGGTATGCAGGTGGAAAACGCTTCTCCTGCTGAAGCAACCGAGGGTCTTACGAAGCCTGTGCACGACGCGTTGCCGCTGCTGGTAGACGTCGTGGTGGGCGAACTAGCACGATTGGGGTTCCCTCTTTCCGCAAAGTGACTTGTGCTCCGATAGCAAGCTGGGCGCTTCGCTGAAGCGCCCAGCATAGCTTCTCATCGTCCTGCGTCAGTTGTTGCGTAGGTTTAAAGCTTTGGAATGGGATTTGAGCTCCGCTTGTTTAATGCGCTCGACAAAATAGCTTTTCACCGTATCGCGCGGTATCTCAAGCGAAATCGAGAGCTCATCACATAAAAGGCCTTCGGCCAAATCAAGGTACTTTTTATCGACCGATGTGGCCTGATGTCCGGCTTCCTTGCGCGTGATGGTGCGTTCGTGGCAGGTTTTGATAATCGGTATCAGGTCTTTAGGGGACAGCGTTTTCAGGTAATGTTCGTAGATTTCCTTCATTTGGCGTTGTTGGAGCGAAGAGGCGTTTGCTGTTTTGGCTAGCTCATCGTCCAGGCTGGCGGACTTTGCATCGGCTATCGAGTCGATGAGGTCGAGAGCCTCTTGTTTCTGCATGACAGGACGCATGATAGGCGGTTTTGCGGCGTCGCATGCCACGAACAGCTTAAGCGATCGTTCGAACACGGCATGAAGTTCCCAGTAATCCTTGTTGTCGAAATACCGTTCGCGCTTCTGCGCGATAGTGCAGACGTGATGTTTGAAAACGACGATATCGCCTACGTTAGCCATGAATCCTCCTTGATGCATTGCAATGGCGGCAGGCGCACCGCGAAACATGCTGGTGAAGGACTGCTCGGTTGGTGCTGATTGCTATCCAACATTCATCATTATACCAGGTCACGGTGTGGAGCATTTGATATCAACTTCGTGTGTGATGTTAGGCAATCCCTAGTTTTCTTGGGATCCGCGGTCAATATGCTCTCGGATTCGGTGGACAAAAACCCTGGATGGGGTATCCTACGGTCAACTTGGTGGTGTGTGCTGAGCCTCTTCGCTCGTTGTTGGCGAATTCGAGCTTTCCGGTTGTTGCTTTGTATGACGGTGTTTCGTCCATTACTTTTTTCCGGCGGACGGGCAAAGATCGCTCAAAAAGCACTCTTCGCATTTCGGGCGACGTGCAATGCATGTTTGGCGACCGAACAGCACCCACTGGTGATTAATCGGTCCCCAATACTGCCTCGGATAAAGTTTTAGGAGCGCATCCTCGGTCTTCTGGGGCGTATCCGCTGAGGGTCCTACCAGCTTCAGCTTGTGCGCGATACGGAACACGTGCGTATCGACTGCAATGCCTTCTACAATGCCGAAGGCTTCATTGAGCACCACGTTGGCGGTTTTGCGTCCCACGCCCGGAAGTTTTTGGATCGACGCCATATCTTGCGGGATTTCTCCGCCGAAGTCGCTGATCACCATTCGAGCGCATTTGACGCAATTCGCGGCTTTCGCATGGTGGAAGCCGATGGTGCGGATGATCTCCTCTACTTCGTTCACATTGGCGTTGGCAAGTGCTTGCGGCGTTGGATAGCGTTCCCATAATGCTGGCGTGACCTTGTTAACTCCTTTGTCGGTTGTTTGCGCCGACAGCAACACCGCAATAGTTAGTTTGAAGGGGTCGCCCCAATAATGCAGCGCACATTCGGCGGCTGGAAAGTGCTCGTCCATTCTCTGGGCGATGGCTATCGCGCGTTCCCTTTTATCCTTTATCAATTCGCGCGGCATGGGCGATCCTTCCGATTCCGGGTCGTTTCAACAGCAGTATATCGAATGATGTTGTACGCAGCTTTTACACTGCAAAATCGTTATGTTATCTGGACATATAAATACAACCGAAGAAACCAGGATGACCATAGGGAAGACCGAATAAAACCAGATGAAACAAAAATTCACGATGCATTCTCCTTCTGATAGCAAACCTGCCTGCTCGAGCGTTTGGCGTGGTTGTATGGTCGGCTCCTTCGGCTCCGTATAACGGCTTTGTTCGTTCTGATGGGAGGCTGCCGCAAAGGTTCGGAACACGAACAGATGTTGCTGTTTACGTGTGGCTTGGATTTGGCATCTCGAGCGATGAAGAAGGTGCGTGATACACTTTTCACCTTGAAAAACGCGCAGCTTCATCGAAGGAAAACTGCGCAAGCAGGCCCGGACGCGCATGGCGGCATCCGGGTTGGCCGATGGTGATGGGGGAATGCAGCATATGCTTATCGATTCTCTGCGCTTCGCGCTCGAGCGTTCGGAATGCTTGGACGGGTTTTGGTCCAATCTCGATGCCGGAAACGATGGCACGTTGGGCATCGCGAACAGCGCGCGCCCGTTCATGGTCGCCGCGCGCTTCTCGCATAAGCCGCAGTCCACGCTTGCGGTGGTGGCGGGCGAGGATGCGGCGGTGTCATTTGCTCGCAGCTTGTCGGCCTATCTGGGTGAGGACAAGGTGCTGCGCTTCCCTGAGCGCGCCGATCTGCCGTTCGACAAGAAGCACGCGGATCTTGCCACCGTTGCTCGGCGTATGGAGGCGGCGCATGCGCTGCAGACCGGACGGCAGGTGGTCGTTGTCGCAAGCGCGCGGGCGTTGCTGCGCACCTTGCCGCCGGTCAATGCCAACGCATCGACGCCGCTGTCTTTCGTCTGCGGCCAGGAGCTGGCGGACATGCCGGGCGCGCAGACTGCGGGCACCCAGGATTTCGACGGTCTTATCCATGCTCTGGAATCGCGCGGGTTCTCCAATACCGGCGAGCTTGATGGCCCCGGCACGTTCTGCACGCGCGGCGGCACCGTGGATGTGTATCCGGGCAACCTGAGCTATCCCGTTCGCCTTGACTTCTTCGGCGACGAGCTGGATGAGATCCGCCGCATCGTTCCATCAACGGGCCAGACCATCTCCAGCTTGCAAAGCGTGGAAATCTATCCCGTCGTCGAGTTCTCTTGTAGCAAATCGGGTTTGGCGCGCGCACGCAAGAAGCTTGCGGCGCTGGCGGGAACCAACCCCGCGCTTCGCAGCGTTTCCGAGCATCTGGAAAACGCCGAGGGCGGTTTGCGCTTCGAGGGAAGCGACGTGCTGCTGCCGTATCTCTATGACAAGCCGGTCACGTTGGGTGCTTATCTGCGCCGCGATGGGCTTTCGGTGCTTATCGAGCCGCGAAGCCTGTTCGATGACATGATGCACGCCAGCGAGGAATTGGAAGCGAAGGCCAAAGGCACCAACATCGCCCTTGAGGGGTTGTTCTGCCCGGCTCCGCAGGTCAGTTTCGGCGAGTGCCAGCGTGCAACGTACGTATCCATCATGCGCGTGGGCGGCAACGTGGATGTCGAACTGCCGGTGAAGCGCGTCGAGGCGGCGGGCCATCCCGATAAGCTGTTCGGCCGTCTGCGCACGCTCGTCGATGATGGCTACACGGTGGTATTCAGTGCTCCGAACCGCCGAAGCCGTGCTGATATGATGCTCGCCTTCGTCGATCACGGCCTTCCCATTCAAGAATGGCTTGATGCCGAGGAAAACCCGGATGACACCGACGGGCAGAAGAAGCGCCGCCTGCGCCGCGGGGTCGTTAACGTCGTCGACGTGGACATCCCGTTGGGAATGATCATCCCGAAGGCGAAGCTCGGCATGGTCAGCGTGTCCGATACCCAAGGGGCCTCCACCGCGCGTCCTAGCCGCCATATCGACATCACTGAGATCACGTTCCCGTATAAGCCGGGCGATTACGTTGTGCACGCGCAGCACGGCATCGCGCACTTCAAGGAGCTGGTGCGTCGCGAGATCGACGGCACGGCACGCGATTACCTGCTGTTGGAATACGCCGAAGGCGACAAGCTGTTCGTGCCGGTCGAGCAGCTCGACCGCGTCACGCGCTACGTCGGCCCCGAGGGCTCCACGCCGCGATGCACCCGCCTGAACACGGCCGACTGGTCGCGCGCCATGAAGAAGGCGAGTGCGGCTACCAAAAAGCTCGCGTTCGACCTGGTTGACGTGTACGCACGCCGCGCCAGCGCGCAAGGCTATTCCTTCGGACCCGACACGCCGGCGCAGATCGAGATGGAGGAGGCGTTCCCGTATCGGGAAACCCCCGATCAGCTGGCCGCCATCGCCGATGTCAAGGCCGACATGCGCAGCGCCAAGCCCATGGATCGTCTGGTGTGCGGCGACGTCGGCTTCGGGAAAACCGAGGTGGCGCTGCGAGCCGCCTTCGCCGCCACGCAGGATAAGAAGCAGGTCATGGTGCTGTGCCCGACCACCATCTTGGCGCAGCAGCATTTCACGAACTTCAAGGACCGCTTCGAGCCGTTCGGCGTGACCGTCGAGGTGCTCAGCCGCTTCCGCACGCCGCAGCAGCAGGCTGCGGCGCTCAAGGGTTTCGCGGACGGTAGCGTGGATGTGCTTGTAGGCACGCATCGCCTGCTGTCGCGCGATGTGAACCCCCATGACCTGGGCTTGGTGATCATCGACGAGGAGCAGCGCTTCGGTGTGGGCCACAAGGAGCAGATGAAGAACCTTCGCGAGAGCATCGATGTGCTCACGCTTTCGGCAACGCCGATCCCGCGCACCATGCAGATGTCGCTGTCGGGCGTGCGAGACATGAGCCTCATCCTCACGCCGCCCGACGATCGACGCCCCGTCGAGGTTCACGTCGGCGAGTGGGATCCCGACGTGGTCAGCGCCGCCATCAGGCGCGAGCTTGCCCGAGGCGGGCAGGTGTACTACGTCTCCAACCGCGTCCGGTCCATCGAGGAAGCGGTGAGGCGCGTGCAGGCCGCAGCCGGGGAGGCGCGCGTGGGCGTGGCACACGGGCAGATGGACAAGGACTCGCTGGAGAAGGTGATGGAGGAGTTTTCCGCCGGACAGCTCGATGTGCTGGTGGCAACCACCATCATCGAATCCGGCATCGACAACCCGCACACGAACACGCTCATCATCGAGGATTCGCAGCGTTTGGGCCTGGCTCAGATGTATCAGCTGAAGGGGCGCGTGGGCCGCGGCCCCACTCAGGCGTACGCGTTCTTCATGTTCCCCGAGCACGTTAACCTCACCGAGGAGGCGCAGGCGCGTCTGACGGCGCTGGACGAGCACACGGACTTGGGAAGCGGCATGCGCATCGCCATGCGCGACCTTGAGATCCGCGGTGCTGGCAGCCTTATGGGCGCTGAGCAGTCCGGCAACATGTCCGCGGTGGGTTTCGATCTGTTCGCGCAGATGCTCGGCGCGGCCGTGAGCGCCACGCGCGAGGGTGACTTGAAGGCCGCCGAGGGGCTGCCGCCGGCGCTGTCCGACATCACCGTGAACCTGCCGGGCCGCACGTATCTGTCCGAGGAATATGTGCCCGAAGCCGACGAGCGGGTGCTGTGGTATCGCAAGATCGCAAGCGCTGCAACCGTCGGCGCCGTGGAGGACATCTACAACGACTTGGCGGGCAAGCGTTCCGATATGCCTCAGGAGGCGCAGAACCTGTTCGAGAAGGCGCGCATCAAGGCGTTCGCCAACGAGCACCACATCAAAACGGTGTCGGTGGTTGCCGGTAAGTTGGTGGTGGAACCCATCGACATCCCCCGCGACAAGATGGTGCCCTTGCGCCGCGCCGGCGGTCGCTATCTGTCGGACAAGCGCAAGCTGCAGCTGCCCTTGAAGTATTTCCGTCTTACGGAAAAGGACAACCTGTTCGGCCCCGTGGCGAAGTTCCTGCGGGAAATGCACGGCGAGGAGTAGCGTTCAGGGCGCGTAGCAAGCGAAGAGGAGAGACTGCTAGGCAAGTGCACCGAAGCATCGGCTCGCATTACCGTCAGGGGAGATCGGCTTCGCGCGCCCTGCCACGTGGCACGCGCCCCGATTGCATCATTGCATCAAGGTAGCGCTCGACGTCATCAACGAGGGGCGCAAGCCGCACAGCGCCGGTCATGGGGGCGGCCTTGCGGGTAAGCAGGCCTGGCTTGTACACGATCATGGTGACGGTTTCATCGGCATAGATGCGGGGCAGGGCGGCATCGCCGGTTTGCGCCGAAACGCCGGAGGGGACATCGGCCGCTATGGTGAACGGCGCGTCCTTCGCCTTGCCCGCCCCCTTCGCATGAGCCGGCGTGCGCTTGCCGGCCTGCGGATGCCGCGCGCCGCCTATCCGCTTGCGGGTCAGCTTGCCGTGGAATCGCCGGCGGTTCGCAAGCTGCATCCAGGTTGCGTACGGTTCGCGCACCTGCATACCGGAGAAGCCCGTCCCAAGGATGGCGTCGACCACGCCGCTGGCGCGATCGAACTCGCGGGACAGCTCTTCCGGCGTCGGCGCGACCAGCACGGAAAGCGGCCATCCGTGCGCTTCGGCGGCGGTAACCGCTTCGAGCGCAGCCGTTCGCGCAGGCTCGGCGGAAAGCTGCTCGGGCGGTCGCGGGCACGCAAGCGCAACGGGCCATCCGGCTTGCGCGAGCGCACGTCCGCATACCCAGCCGTCGCCGCCGTTGTTCCCGCTTCCCGTTAAGATCAAGATCGGCGCTGGGTCGGGAACCCACGATCGCATTTGGTCGGCTATGGCGCATCCGGCGCGCTCCATCAATGCGCCAAGCGAAGTTCCGCCAGCCGCGATGCGCTGCTCCAATTCGGCAACCTTGCCCACATCGAGCACGTGCGTGCGCTCGCGAATCTGCTTGATGCCATCCTCGGTCATGATGCGGGTATCGCTGATAAGGCCGTTGAGCATGATGAACGGCGCCCGCCCGCGCCACGCTCGCCATGCGCGCACGGCGAGCGTGGCCGCCCATGCGAGCACGCCAGCGCACCATATAAGGGTCAAGGCCGTCTTATCGTGCACGCACAGCGACGCGAGCGTGCGCAACTCGGCGGGAGTGGTGGGGATATCGTCTACGCCTGCGACCAGCCCGAACGCCCATGCGGGCAGTAGCACGATGGCGAACAAGGTGGCGTAACGGCAGACGACCTGCCCGGCGGATGCGGGCGCGGCATCGGGTCGAACGATGCGCAGGCGCAGCAGCTTTTGCGCGGGCGTCTGTCCGCGCGTGATCACAGGGAACAAGGTGAACACCGCGGCGATGGCCGCGCATTCGCATGTCCAGAACGTGGCGTGCTCGATACCGAAGCCTGCAAGCAGCCGGCTTCCGTTCACAGCGTGCACGGCGAAATAGCCGCATCCGGCAAGCGCTTGCGAAAGCGCAAGGTCGAGTCCGAACGTCAGCGCGCGCCGCGTGGCGGATGCGGTCGTTCCGCGCTCGGCGGCCTGCCGTGCGGCAACGCGGACATCGGGCAGCACGCGCATGACCGGCCCGGCAAGCCAGAACCCGACCATGCATCCCAGCGTGTTCGTCATCAAATCGTCCACGTCGAAGAGCCTATACGGGTGCTCGTAGATGCCCCAGATGCCGGTGAGCTGCGTCGTCTCGAACGACAGCGTCACGCAAAAGCCTATCAGGAACGTCTGCCACCAAGGTCGGTGGAAGTAGTAGCGCAGGTACGCGCCGAGCGGCACTAGCAGCAGCACATTGAAAAACGCCTCGTACATATACGGGTCGCAGATGGCGGCGAGCCAGGTGGAGGGATCGTCGAGGCGTGCGGTGGTTTCGGCCAGAAACGAGCGCACGAACTGGAATGGGATAAGCTGCGGCGTCTGAGCGTACGCGACCACCGCCGTGCGATCGGCAGGCAGCGGCAACAGCACCAGAAAGTATGCGCACATCAGGTAGAACACGAACGAGTACATCGCCGCGGCATGAAGCCACGGAACGCTCCCCACCTTGCGATACTTGTAGATGAGAAACGGGGCGGTGATCAGCGCCGCTATCAGCGGGAACAGCAATACCGCCGTGGTTATGGGCATCACGAATTTCGACATGTCCGCGATCTCCTTTCGTCGCCGCTGCCGATCGGTGTCTGCAAGCCGGCGGCTTCCTTGCTATTCGCGGTCTGCGCGATGCCGAAGCGGCTGCGAAGCTTGTCGCCGTCTTCGTCCCGGCAGGTCGCTTCGGAATCAGCGGCTTTGCTCGAGCTTGAGCAAAGCGCCGCGCACGCGCGCGGGCTTTCCTTCGCCCCAGGGCTGGCCGTTGGCGCGGACCAGTCTATGCAGCGGTACCGCGATGGCGAACGGGCATGCGCGCGCCGCCGCGCCCACCGCCCGATGCGCGCCGGCATGTCCGATGCGGCAGGCGATATCTGCCGCCGTCGCGGTTTGCGCGTAGGGGATGTCGGCCACCGCGTTCCACACCTGCTGTTGAAACGGTGTGCCGCAGGGGTTCAGCGGCAGGGAGAACGACGTGCGCTTGCCGGCCAGATACTCCTGCACCTGCGTCGCGGCCTTGTTCGTCAGCTCGCTCGGCGCGCGAACGCCCGCAAGCGGGGCTTTTCCCAAGGCGATGCGCGTGATGGCCCGTCCGTTCGCCGCCACGGTGATGGGGCCGGCGGGGGTGAAGTAGCTGTAATATGTCGGGCGGTCGCCGTCCATGAAGCCCCTTTCCTCGTTCTTGTCAGCATTATATGCCCGCCGCGCCCGCGCCGCCGCTGCCTTGGCGCAGGTGCGGTAGAATACGCACATAACCTAAGAGCTTGGAAGGGAAGGGGCCAAACGTGTTCCAACCGGTTAAAATCGCGCCGTCCATCCTGTCGGCGGACTTCATGAACCTCCAGCGCGACATCGAGGCCATTCAGGCCGGCGGCGCCGGCTACGTCCACGTCGACGTCATGGACGGCCATTTCGTGCCGAACCTCACCATGGGCGTGCCCGTGGTCAAGCAGCTGAAGAAGATCACCGACATGCCGCTCGACGTGCATCTCATGATCTCCAATCCGCTTGAGCAGCTGCCGTGGTTCCTCGAGGCGGGCGCCGATATCGTCACCGTGCATGCCGAGGCAGCTGCGGGCTACCAGCTCGAGCGCGCGGTCGAGATGATCCACGCCGCCGGCGCCAAGGCCGCCGCGTCCGTCAAACCCCACACCCCCGTCGAGGTGCTCGCCCCGGTCATGGCACAGCTCGACATGGTGCTCATCATGTCCGTAGAGCCCGGCTTCTCCGGCCAAAGCTACATCGAAGGATCCGAGCGCAAGGTGGCGCGCACGGTCGAGCTCGCTCGCGCGGTGGGCGCGGCGCCGCTCATCGAGGTCGATGGCGGCATCGGCGTGAAAACCGCCCCGCTCGTGGCAGCCGCCGGCGCCGATGTGCTCGTGTGCGGCTCGGCCGTGTGCGGCGCCGACGACCCCGCGGCAGCCATCGCGCAGGTCACGCAGGCCGCCGAGGCCGCTCGCGCCGCCGCGCTGGCATCCAAGGAGGCGTAGGCGTCCCATGGTGGCGAAGGTCCCGGAAAACTACGTATACCTTGATTACGCGGCAACGGCCCCGCTTTGCGAGGAAGCTGCTCAGGCTATGGCGCCTTACATGGTGCCCGGCCGCGCAAACATCGCCTTCGGCGGCAACGCCAACAGCCTGCACGTCCCCGGCCGCGCGGCGTTCTCCGCGCTCGAGGATGCTCGTCGCGCCATCGCGCGCGCTTTAGGCGCCACGCGTCCCGACGAGGTGGTTCTCACCAGCGGCGCTACCGAGGCCGACAACGCCGCCATCATCGGGCTGGCGCAGGCGGCAGCCCATGCACGACGCCTCGGCGGCGCTGGCGGCGCCCAGCCGCACGTGGTGGTCAGCGCCATCGAGCACGATGCGGTCCTGGCCCCGGCCAAGCGCCTCGAGCAGATGGGCTTCTCGGTCACGCGCGTGCAGCCCGATCGCAACGGCTTCATAACCGTAGCCGCGCTTGAGCAGGTTATGCGCCCCGAAACGGTGCTCGTCAGCGTCATGGCGGCGAACTCCGAGGTCGGTTCGGTGCAGCCCGTGGCCGAGCTTGCCCGCACGGCGCACGCCGCAGGCGCGCTGTTCCACACCGACGCCACGCAGGCGCTTGGCAAGGTGCCCGTCAACGTGGTTGATTGGGGCTGCGACGCCGCATCGTTTTCCGCTCACAAGGTGGGTGGCCCGAAGGGCGTCGGCGCGCTGTACGTGAAAAGCCGCACCCCCTTCGACACCTTCATGCTCGGAGGCGGCCAGGAGGCCGGTCGTCGCAGCGGTACGCAGAACGTCTGCGGCGCGGCGGGGTTCGCCGCGGCCATCCAGGTCGCCCAGGAAAAGCAGGCTGATGAGCAGGCGCGCCTGGGGGCTCTTCGCGACAAGCTCTACGCCGCGCTTGCCGAAAAGCCCGGCGTCCGTTCCACGGTCCAGGTAGCGCCCGGCTCGCAGGACTACCTGCCCAACATCGTGCACGTGCTCGTCGATGCGCTGGAAAGCGAAACGCTCATCCTGCGCTTCGACATGCGCGGCTTCGGCGTCTCGGGCGGATCGGCGTGCAGCTCGCATTCGCTTGAGCCCAGCCACGTGCTTCGCGCTATCGGCATCGATGCGGACGCCGCCCACGGGGCGCTGCGCATCTCCATGGGCCGTTACACCACCGCCGAGGACGTACAGGCGTTCCTGGACGCCATCGACTCGGTTTTGAATTGGGAATAGGGAATCGCTCGGGGCTGCCGGAAGGCGGCCCCGACTAGGTTCGCCCCGCAGACGGTCCGCTGAGCGCAACGGTTTTCGCCGTCGTTCATCGCCTGCGGCAGCCGCCCCCGCGATGCCGCGCCTCGCCAAGCGAACCCGCCGGCCCGCGAATCCGCCGCACCGCGTTGGCAGGTTTTGCATAATGAAAGGAGCCCGCATGGAACTGGTAACCATGCACACGCATACGAACTACACCGGCCACGGTCACGGCACCGTTGCCGAGCTGGTGGACGCCGCCGCGGCCGCCAAGCTCGGCGCCATCGCCGTCACCGAGCATTACCCCATGTCGGCGGCCATAGATCCCGACAACGTGGTCTCCATGGCGTGGGATCGCCTGCCCGATTACCTCATCGATATCGCCGCAGCTGCCGCCGCGCATCCCGAGATGCAGGTCATCCCCGGCTGCGAGATCGACTGGCTCGGGGCGCAGGAGGACCGCGACTTCTCCGCGCTCGACTTCTCCAACTTCATCCACGTGCTCGGCAGCGTGCACTATCTTGACGGCTGGGCCTTCGACGACCCGGCTCAAGAGGCGCGCTGGCACGACGTGGGCGTTGATTCCGTATGGCGCCGCTATTTCGAGGTGTGGTGTCAGGCCGCCAGCTGCACCGACATGCCCTTCACGTGCATGGCACACCCCGATCTGGTGAAGAAGTTCGGCTATCGTCCCAGCTTCAACCCTCAGCCGCTCTACGATGAGGCGGCCGAGGCCGTGCAATCGAGCGGCCGTATGGTGGAGGTGAACACCTCGGGCCTCACGTACGCGTGCGCCGAGCTGTTCCCCGCTCCCGACCTTCTGCGCACGTTCTGCCGCGCCGGCATCTCGTGCTCCATCGGCACCGATGCGCATGACCCGGCCGTGGTCGACCGCAACCTCATGCCCGGGCTCGCGGCCATGTACGAGGCGGGCTACCGCTGCGTTACGGTTCCCACGCCAACGGGCGACCGGCGCCAGATTGCGCTAGAGTAAAAGCGGCGAAAGCCCCGTCGAAGCGGCGGGGCGCACGGCCCGGGGCATGCGCCCGGGCCGTTTCAAGGGAAGCCTCATCACATGGAAGGACTTGATGGACATGGCTTCGAAGAAGATCAAGATCGAAGGCTCCAAGGAAAAGGGCGTGCAGGGCGAAGGCAAGCCCGAGCGTTTGCGCGTGGAGGTCGGCGGCTTGCGCGCCAAGAGCTTCCAGCTTTCGGTAGGCGCGCTCGAGCAGGCGCTCCTTGCCGAGTTTCCTGCAGCCGACGCCGAGGAATGGGACCGCACGGGCCTTCTGGTGGGCGATCCGGCGGCACCGGTGCGTGCGGTGGCCGTGGCGCTCGACCCCACGGTGGGCGCCATCGACGCGGCCGCCGATGCGGGCGCGAACGTGCTCGTCACGCATCACCCGGCTTTTCTGACGCCGCCCACGTCGTTTCGGCCGGCCTCGTCGCCGGCGCTGAATTCCGGCGCCGTGGTGTATCGCGCCATTCAGCGGGGCGTGGCGCTTATGAACTTCCATACCGCCCTCGACGTTTCCGCTCGTGCCCAGCGCATGCTGCCCGGTATGCTGGGGCTGTCGCTGCGCGGGGTGGTGGAGCCGAAGGCGGGCTGTGCCGAGAAGGGCTACGGCCAGCTGTGCGCTCCCGCCGAGAAGATGACGCTCGGCCAGCTTTCCGCGCGCTGCACCAGCGTGTTCGGCCGTGCGCCGCGCGTGTGGGGGAGCTTCGATCGCGCGGTACGGACCGTCGTCACCTGCACGGGATCGGCGGGCCCCACGGGCCGCGCCGCGCTAGCCGCCGGTGCCGACGTGCTCGTGGCAGGCGAGGTCAAATACCATGACGCGCTCGATTTGTCCCAAGCGGGCATGGCCGTCATCGACCTGGGGCACGATACCTCCGAGTTGCCGTTTTGCGGCGTGCTCGCCGCCAGCGTGCGCGATGCGGGGGTGCCCGATGAACTGGTCGCCGTCGTGTCGCAGCGCGATAGGTGGTCCTATCCCGAGGCAGTGCGCGTGTAACTTGCAAACCGCGCCCCGCGCCGCGGTATGGCTGCACGCGGGGCGCCCGAACGAAAAGGATTCGCATGAGGATCGACTCCGAGGTTTTGGCCGCGTTTTTGCATATGCAGGAACTCGATGTGCAGATCATCCGCGCTGAGAAGCAGCTCCAGGAACTGCCCGAGCGCAAGGCTATCGCCGATGCCATGGCGAAGAAGCGCGCTGTCGCCGCCAAGGCGGAGCAGGTGGAAAAGCTTGCAGCCAAGGCAGAGGACAAGCTTGCGCGCATCACCGAGGAGGATGACGGCCTGGCCGAGAAGGCCCGCCGCATCCAGGATGAGATCGACCAGGCGCAAGGCGACTTCCGCACCGTCGATGCGCGTACCAAGGAGCTGACGGGCGTCCAAGAGCGCCGGGATGTCCTTGAGGAGGACATGCGCGTCGTCGATGCCGAGCTGGAGAAGATCAAGGCGGTGCGCGCCCAGGTTGCCGCGGCCCTAGAGCAGCTCGAGGGTATCGAGCGCAGCTCCGGTGCAGCGTTTTCGCAGAAAGGCGGCGAGCTGAAGCAACGAATCGCCGACATGCAGGCCAAGCGCAAGGCCATGGCTCAGCGCGTGCCCGCTGACGACATGAAGCTCTACGAGCGCACCGCCGCAGCCACCGCCGGCGTGCCCTTGGCCTTGCTTGTGGAGGAGCGCTGCGGCGCATGCCGCACGCCCATCGAGCACGGCCGAGTCATCGACATGCGCTCCCAGGGCAACGTGGCCACGTGTCCCAACTGCGGCCGCCTGCTCATCTTGCAGGCGCATTAGGGTGCTGCTTCGCTTGCGATCGGTTGCAGGTTGGCGTCGCGTCTCGTTCCTGATCGGAGCGGGGCGCGGCGCTGTTTATCGATAGGGAGGGGTTGCAAGCGTTTTCATGTCGGACGCTCGAAAGGCAGGGGATTCAATCCCCGCATGGGCAACCCTCGTGGAATCGTGTTCGCATATGTTTCTGGTTGCCAGGGTTACCACCCGGCGGTAAAGCTCCCCGAACGCAAGAAGGCCCCCGCTCTGCGAGCGGGGGCCTTCGTTTTCCCGTATGGGATGTTCCGCGAAGGTGTTACGCGCGGGTGACCTTGCCGGCCTTCATGCACTTGGTGCAAACGTTGGCCTTGCGGACATGGCCCTTGGCGTCCTTGATGGTGACCTTCTGGATGTTGGGACGGAACCAACGGTTCGTCACGCGGTGGGAATGGCTGACGTTACGACCGGCAACGGGGCCCTTACCGCAGATTTCGCAAACTTTAGACATTATTCATCACTCCATGTACCTAGGTTGCATGTATCGGCGCGAACGCCGCTCTTGCACAAAAAGCCCTCCAACTATACCACACGTACTTACAGCATCACAAGATTATTTCGTGTTTATGCCTTGCATGCGCCATGCATGCATACCGTCTGCACAATTGCATGCGCTATACTGCCAGCAGAAGTTTCGAGCCCGCATATGCGAGCCAGAAAGGAACGCCATGAACGATACCATTCCCGGCAACCTCCACGTTGCCAACGATGTCCTGGCCGACATGGTCGGCAACGCCGCGCTCGAGTGCTACGGCGTCGTCGGCATGGCCGCACCTTCCGCTGCCGACGGAATCGCCAAGATCCTGCCCGCCAGCCGCCTGCGCCGCGGCGTGACGGTCACCGCCACCGATGCCGGCGTGCACGTGGCGCTGTACGTCGTCATCGAGTACGGCACCAATATCAACACGGTGTCCCAGAACCTGGTCGACCAGGTCACGTTCGTCTTGAAGGAGTATGCGCGCGTCCCGCTGGACGGGGTTGAAGTGCATGTGCAGGGCGTGAAGGTCCGCAAGTAGCGCGCGCCCAAGCGCCTTGCCGCCTGCCCCAATGAAGGAGAATCCCATCAATGTCTAGTACCTATACCAGCAACGACCTGGTCAACGCCATCGCGGCCGCCAGCAAAAACCTCAGCGCGCGCAAAGACGAGGTCAACCGCCTCAACGTCTTCCCCGTGCCCGATGGCGACACCGGCACGAACATGTCGCTGACGCTGGAATCCGTCGTTGCAAGCCTGGCCAAGCTGCCCATCGGCGCCTCCGCCGCCGAGATCCGCAAGGCCATCACCACCGGCGCGCTCATGGGCGCGCGCGGCAACTCCGGTGTCATCACCTCGCAGATCCTGCGCGGCCTGTGCGAAGGCTCCAACGGCTTCGACGCCGTCAGCGCCGAGTCCATCGAGTCCGCCCTGGCCAAGGCCCAGGACGTGGCGTTCCACGCGGTGCGCAAGCCCGTCGAGGGCACCATCCTCACCGTGCTGAAGGACTCCGCTGCCGCCGCCAAGTATGCCCGCAAGAAGAAGATGTCGGCCGATGAGGCGCTGTCCCACGTCGTTGAGCAGGCGTATGCCAGCGTGCAGCGCACGCCCGAGCTGCTTCCCGTGCTGAAGGAGAACGGCGTGGTGGACTCCGGCGGCTACGGCCTTGCTATCCTCATCGACGGCTTCGTGGCCGCCCTCACGGGCAAGGAAGGCCCGCTCGTCGACGAGCTGGCCTTTGCGCGCGACGCCGCTCCGAAGGTCGAGATCGAGCAGATCAACGACTGGGAGGGCAGCGAGTTCACCTACTGCAACGAGTTCCTGGTGGATTCCGACGTGCTCGACAAGACCGAGGCGCTGGACTTCCTGGCAACCATGGGCGACTGCGAACTGTGCGTCGGCGAGGCCCCGAAGTTCAAGGTGCACGTGCACTCCAACACCCCTGACAAGGTGCTGGCGTACTTCTTGGAGCGCGGCCAGATCTCCGAGGTGTTCATCCACAACATGAAGCTGCAGTCCGAGGAGCGCACCGAGAAGCTTGAGGCCGAGCAGCATGCCGAGCGCAAGCCGCTCGGGTTCGTGGCGGTCGCCGCCGGCCAGGGTAACGCCAAGATCTTGGAGTCGCTCGGCGTCGACGTCGTCGTTTCCGGCGGTCAGACCATGAACCCCTCCACGAAGGACCTGCTCGATGCCGCCGCCAAGGTCAACGCCGATGCGGTCATCTTCCTTCCGAACAACAAGAACATCATCATGGCCGCCCAGTCCGCCTGCGAGCTGTCCGACATCCCGGCGGGCGTCGTGCCCACCAAGTCCGTGCCGCAGGCCTTCGCAGCCATGTTCGGCGTGGACGCCCAGGCCTCGCTTGAGGATAACGTCGAGGCCATGACCGAGGCGTTCGCCGACGTCAAGACCGGCGAGGTCACCACCGCCATCAAGGATTCCAAGGACGCCGAGGGCAACGCCATCGCCGACGGCGACGTCATCGGCATCGCCGACGGAGCCATCCATGCCGTGGGCCACAGCGTTTCCGACGTCGTCATGGGCCTGCTCGAGCACATGGAGGCCGACGATTGCGACACCTGTACGCTGCTCGCCGGCGAGGACCTCTCCGACGAGGATTTCCAGGCGTTGCAGGAGCGCATCGAGCAAGCCTACGAGGATCTGGAGATCGACGCGCACCGCGGCGATCAGCCCCTGTACCCCATCGTTTTCTCCGTGGAGTAGGGCGGCAACGTGGCCGATAGGCTCGCAGCAACATTAGCCTTAGATGAACCCGCGTCGCGCGTGAAGCTGGTCAGCCCGGCTCGCGCGCAGGCGCTTGCGGGTTTGGGCGTGCGCACGGTCCGCGACCTGCTCACGCACTTTCCCCGACGCTACATAGACCTGTCGAAGCGCGAGACCGTCGCCGGCGCGCGCATCGGCGGGTCGTGCACTATCCAGGGCACCGTCCACGAGGTTAAGCTCAAGCGCCCGCGCCCCAACCTCACGCTGGTCGAGATCGCGGTGGTGGACGCAACCGGCGTGCTCATGGTCACATGCTTTCGCCAGCCTTGGCTGAAAGACCAGCTCAAGCCCGGCATGGGTATCGCCGTCGCCGGCAAGGTGGAGTTCGACTACGGCTTCAAGCGCATGGTGAATCCCTATATCGAGCAGCTCGGCGACGGCCAGATGGCCGAGGGCATGATCATCCCCGTGCATCCGGCATGCGAGAAGATCTCGGCAGCGTGGATGCGCCGTTTGGTGGGAAACGCGCTCGATGCCGTGCAAGGCTGCTACGATCCGCTGCCGCTCGATCTGCGCGTGCGGTATCGGCTCATGGCGCGCGGCGCCGCGCTGTCGCGCATCCATTTCCCGCATACCATGGAGGAGGCCGCCGAAGCGCGCCGCCGCCTGGTGTACGAGGAGCTGCTGCTGCTCGAGCTCGCGCTCATGTCGCAGGCCGCGCAGCGTAGCGCCGGTGCGCAGCCGACGGCGCATGTGGTGGACGGCCCGTGCGCGGCGGCGCTCGACTGCGTTATGCCGTTCACCCTTACCGAGGAGCAGCAGCAGGCCCGCGCCGATATCCTCGCGCGCATGGCGGCGCCCGAGGCGGCCAACCACATGCTGCTCGGCGACGTGGGCACGGGCAAAACCGCCGTCGCGGCCTTCGCCCTTGCCGCCGTGGCTGACACGGGCACCCAGGCGGCGCTCATGGCGCCCACCGAAGTGCTCGCGCGCCAGCATGCCGCGTCGCTGGGGAAGTGGTTCGACGAAGTGGGCGTCACCTGGGGCCTGCTCACGGGTTCCACGCCCGATGACGAGCGAGCCCGCCTGCTCGAAGGCGCGGCCGACGGCAGCATCTGCGTGCTCGTCGGCACGCACGCGCTGCTCGAACCCGATGTGCGCTTCAAACGCCTTACGCTCGCGGTCATCGACGAGCAGCAGCGCTTCGGCGTGGAGCAGCGTGCGGCGCTCCTTTCCAAGGGTGAAGCCCCCGATGCGCTCTACCTGACCGCTACGCCCATTCCCCGCACGCTCGCGCTGGCGGTGTTCGGCGATATGACGCTGTCCTACATCAAGCATCGCCCCAATGACTCGGCCCGCCGCACCACGCACGTCGTATCGAAGGCCGATCAGGGCAGGGCCTACGATGCGGCGCGCGAGGCGCTTGCGCGCGGCGAGCAGGTGTACGTGGTCTGCCCGCTTATCGGGCAGGATGCCGAAGCGCGCGATAAGCGGGCCGGCGGCCGGGGCAGGGAAGCCGACGAGGAGGCCTACGAGTTCGCGTCCATCAGCATCGAGTCGGACGCCGATTTCGCAGGCGATAACGTCACGGCCGCAACCAAGGAAGCGTCCTATCTGCAGCGGACGGTGTTCGCCGATTGGCATGTGGAGTTGTTGCATGGGCGCATGAAGCCCGCCGACAAGGATGCCGTCATGGGCCGGTTCCGCGACAACGAAACGCAGGTGCTCGTGGCGACCACCGTCATCGAGGTAGGCGTGGACGTGCCAAACGCCACGGTCATGATCGTCATGGACGCCGATCGTTTCGGGCTCTCGCAGCTCCATCAGCTGCGCGGGCGCGTAGGCCGCGGCGAGAAGCCGGCGCAGGTGTTTTTGGTCTCCACCTCGAAATCCGAGCAGTCCCTGGCGCGCCTTGCCGCCATGGAGCGCACCGATGATGGCTTTGAGCTGGCGAAATACGACTTGTCGCTGCGACGCGAGGGCGACATCCTGGGTAACCGGCAAAGCGGAGCGAGCGCGCTGAAGCTCGTCAACATCGTGCGCGACGAGCGGGTCATCCAGGCCGCGCACGCCGATGCCGCCGCCATCATGGCGGCAGACCCTGGGCTTGCCGAGCCCGATCACCAGGCGCTCGCGCTCGAGCTTCGTCGTACGTTTCCCGAGCAGGCGCCCGCAAGATAGCCGATACGTTTCGAGCCGCGCCCTTTGACGGTGCGGTTACAGAAAGAGGTAGGTATGAGGATCATCGCAGGTCAGTTCCGTGGTCGAACGCTGGCCGCACCTAAGGGCGACGGCACCCGTCCCACCACCGACCGCGTGCGCGAATCGCTCATGAGCGCCGTGTTCAGCCAGCGCGGCGGCTTCGAGGACGCCGTGGTGCTCGACGCGTTCGCCGGGTCGGGCGCGCTCGGCCTGGAGGCCCTGTCGCGCGGCGCAGCCCGCGCGGTGTTCTACGAGTGCGCTCCCGAGGCGGCGAAGGTCGTGCAGAAGAACGTGGCGAATCTGGGCCTCGAGCCGGCCCGCGCCACCGTCACTCGCGCCGACGTCATCGAGCGTGCCCCGCAGTTCGCCCGCCCGCCGTTCGACCTGATCTTCCTGGACCCTCCCTATGCCTACGACGCCATGGCGGTGCTGGGCATGGCGGCGGGTTTGGTGGAGCGCGGCGTGGCCGCCCCCGACGCCATCGTGGTCTACGAGCATTCCCTTGCCGGCAATGATGCATCCGCTCTGGCCGCCGCCGAGCTGGGCTTCGAGCTTGCATCCCGCAAGAAGTACGGCGATACTACCGTGGACGTGCTGCGCGCCGGCGAGCGCGTCGCGTCCGATAACGACTAAGAAGGAGCAGCGTCATGAAACGCGCATTGACCCCCGGCACGTTCGACCCCATCACCTCGGGGCATCTCGACGTCATCGCCCGCGCCTCCCAGCTGGTGGACGAGGTTGTGGTCGCCGTCGCCGATTCCCAGAAGAAAGGCCCTCTGTTCACGCTCGAGGAGCGCGTCGAGCTGGTCCGTCAGGCCACCGCGCATCTGCCCAACGTGCGCGTGGAGCCCTTCAAAGGCCTGCTCGTCGATTTCGCCAAGGAGCTTGACGCCACCGTGGTGGTCAAGGGCCTGCGAGCCATCACCGACTTCGAGTACGAGTTTCAGATGACGGCCATGAACTACCAGCTCTCCCCGCAGCTCGAGACGCTGTTCATCATGTCCCCGCCGCAGTACATGTACCTTTCCAGCTCCATCGTGCGCGAGATCTCGAAGATGGGCGGGGATATCCAGCAGTTCGTGCCCCCGTGCGTCTACGAGGCGCTTAAGAAGAAGTACGCGAACCTGCAGTAGGGCGGATGCGTCTGCCGGCTCTTTCGCCGGCGGGCGAAGATCTGTCGTGGCGCCGTCCTGCGTAGGGGCGTTGCCGCCCGCCTGAATTCGTGCGGACGATGCGCTTGCAGGCATCGCGCGCTTGTGCAGGTTGGATGCGCCTCGCCCGCGCTTGGGCGGGGCGCATCGTATGTGCATGCTTTGTTCTTCAGGCGCAAGCGGCGGGCGGCATGCTATCATGCTTATCTGCATGCGTGGCCTTATGCCCGTGTGCCTAAACGCAGTTTTCAAACGCAGCAAGCCTGGGTGGAAGGATCATCATGGACGAAACAGGGGTTCTGGGGCTTTTGGAAGAGCTCTCGATTCTGCTTGAGGACTCTAAGCCGGTGTTCGGCAAGGGCAACCTGCGCCAGGTGGATATCGCTGCAGCTTTCGAGATCATGGACGAGATCCGCGACACGTTCCCCAGCGAGTTCTCGCAGTCGCGCCAGATCGTGCGCGAGCGTCAAAGCCTGCTCGATGATGCCGAGGCCGAGGCCAACCGCATGATCGAGGATGCGCGCAGCCAGGCGATGACCATCGCCTCCGAGCAGGAGATCGTGCGCATCTCCCAGCAGCAGGCCGATCAGCTGGTCGCCGATGCGCGCGAGCTCGAGCGCCAGACGCGCGCCGGTGCGGAAGATTACGCAGACGAGGTGTTCGGCCACGTCGAGCAAAGCCTCGATACGCTGCTCAACAACGTGCGCCGTTGCCGCGACCGTCTCAACGCCAACGCCATGGCGCAGGGTCGCCAATAATGGACGCCGTGAAGTTCGAGGTCCCGCCGGAGCTCTTCGTTACCACGGAGAGCTCCTCTTTTGCAGGGCAGCTTGCCTTAGGGACGCTTGAGGCGGGCCCCGATACCTATACGTTCTCGCAGCCCGTGGATTGGAACGTCACCGTCACCAACACCGGTGACGCGCTTCTGGTCATGGGCAGCGCCCGCGGCACGGCAACGGTCGCATGTGCACGCTGCCTGGATGACTTCCAGGTGGACCTCAACGGGGAAGTGGAAGGCTACTTTCTGCTCTCCGAGGACGGTCCGGCTCCCGAGGACATGGACGACGACGAGTTCGAGGTGCTCGGCGCCGACAAGATCCTCGACCTGGAGCCGCTCATCATCGCCGCGCTTCTGGTCGAGGCTCCGCTTGTGCCTCTGTGCCGAGAGGACTGCGCCGGCTTGTGCGCGCAGTGCGGCGCCAACCTCAATGAGGGGCCGTGCGGATGCTCCGCTCAGCCCGATGACGGCCTGCCGCGCATGTCCGACGGCCGCGTCAGCCCCTTCGCCGCATTGAAGGACCTTGATCTGGGCGAGTAGTTTCGCGGATTATGGAACCTGCATGGGTTTGTGTGCGCCTGGCGAACAGGCACTTGCATGCGCAGGAACACTTTGGTAGTATATCGCTTCGCGTGTTTACCAAGCGAACGAGCGAGCGCCACGCGCGCCCGACATAAAGCAAGGAGATAGATCATGGCAGTACCTAAGCAAAAAATGGGCCGCGCCCGCACTCATGCACGTCGTAGCACCAACGACAAGATCGCAGCCCCTTCCCGTTCCGTGTGCCCGCAGTGCGGCGAGGCTAAGCTTCCCCACCGCGTGTGCCCGAACTGCGGCTTCTACAAGAACCGCGAGGTCATCGAGACGGAGTAACGCCGTCACAGCGTGCAATTGCAACTTGAAGCCTCTCTGCGGCGCCATTGGCGCAGAGAGGCTTTCTTGCGTTTAGCAGCGCCGTCCGCTCGGCGCGCAACGCCTGCTAGGGAAAGGGTGTCAACATGACAGACAACGTCACCATCGCAGTGGATGCCATGGGCGGCGACAACGCCCCCGAGGTCGTGCTCGAAGGCGTGGCGGCGGCGCTTGCCGCCGATGAGGGTCTTACCGTCATCTTGTGCGGTCCCGCCGACGTGGTCGAGCCGTTCGCCGCGCAGCACGCACGCTGCCGCGCGCAGGTTGCCGCCGAGGTCATCGAGATGGCCGAGCACCCCGCGCAGGCCGTGCGCAAGAAGAAGGACAGCTCCATCGTGGTGGGCTGCCGCCTGGTCAAAGACGGCCAGGCCCAAGGTTTCTTCTCCGCCGGCTCCACGGGCGCCTGCCTGGCGGCCGCCACGCTGGTCATGGGACGCATCAAGGGCATCTCGCGCCCGTGCCTGGCCACGGTCGTGCCCAGCCCCGTCCGTCCCATCGTGCTGTGCGACGTCGGCGCCAACGCCGATTGCAAGCCCGAGTACCTGGTGCAGTTCGCCCAGATGGGCAGCGTGTACGCGCAGAAGATCTTAGGCTACGAGTCGCCCAAGGCCGCGCTTCTCAACATCGGCGAGGAGGACACCAAGGGCAACGCGCTTGCCCAGGAGGCCCACCAGCTCATGGCCAAACGCCTGACCAATTTCGCCGGGAATTGCGAGGGGCGCGATGTGCTGGGCGCGCAGTACGAAGTGGTGGTCACCGATGGGTTCACCGGCAACGTGTGCCTGAAGACCATCGAGGGCGCTTCGAAGGTGCTGTTCGGCGCTATCAAGGACGCCATGATGTCCACTACGAAGGGCAAGATCGGCGCCCTGTGCGTCAAAGACGGCCTGAAAGGCTTGAAAAGCCAGGTGTCGCCCGACACCTACGGCGGCGCCCCGCTGCTCGGCGTGAAGGGCGCCTGTATCGTCGGGCACGGAAGCTCGGGCGCGGTGGCCATTGAAAACGGCGTGCTCACCACGGCGCGCGTGGTGCGGCAGGGCGTTTCTGAAATAATTCAGCACATGGCCCAGGCCGGAAACGGCTCGGATACAATCAAGTAACACTATGTGGACCAGCCGCTCTATGCGGTATGGTTGTATCATCATCGATTCTCATTCATATCGGTTTCGGAGGTTGCATGACCTTTACAGAAGAACAAGCCTCAAAACTGCAGAGGGCGGAGGAGGTTCTGGGCTACTCGTTTTCCAACAAGCAGCTCATTTTGTCCGCCATTACGCACCCATCGGCCACCGAAGGCCGTGCGGTGAAGTATTCCTACGAGCGCCTGGAGTTTCTGGGCGACTCCATCTTGGGCGCCATCGTCGCCGACGTCGCCTTCGAGCGCTTCCATGAGCTCGACGAAGGCGGCTTGACGCGCATCAAGGTGGCGCTCGTGTCGGGCGCAAGCCTGTCCGATGTGGCGTCGGGCCTTGGTTTCGCCGACATCATCGTGTTCGGCTCCTCGGAGACGGGAACGGGCAAGCGCGGCCTGCATTCCGCGCTTGAAAACGTCTACGAGGCCGTGGTGGCCGCGTTGTACCTGGACGGCGGCGTGGAGGCGGCGCGCGATTTCATTTATCGCACGCTTATTCCGCGCATGTCCGAGGACATGGCGCTCGAGCCGGAGAACCCCAAGAGCGCGCTGCAGGAGCGCTTGCAGGAAGACGGCATCACGCCTACCTATAAGCTGGTGGAAACGCAGGGCCCCCCGCATGACCGCACGTTCGTGGCGCAGGTGTTCGCAGGCAATCAGGGCCTGGCGCGCGGAACGGGCCGTACGAAGAAGGAAGCGGAAAGCCAGGCGGCGAAATCCACGCTGTCGCGTCTCGGCGAGTTTTTCGGTTTGGGCATGGACGAGCAGGCCCGCGCCGAGAAGGCCGCCGCGGCCAAGCAGGCCAAGGCTGACAAGGCTGCGGCCCGTGCCGAGGAGAAGGCGCGCAAGAAGCATGAGCGCGAGCTGCATAAAAGCATGAAACAGGGCTAGCGCATGTACTTGAAGTCGCTCGTGCTCAAGGGCTTCAAGTCGTTCGCCGACAGAAGCGCGCTTTCCTTGGAGCCGGGCATCACCGCCGTGGTGGGCCCGAACGGCTCCGGCAAATCCAATATCTCCGATGCCGTGCTGTGGGTGCTTGGCGAGCGCAACGCCAAGCACCTGCGCGGCCAGGCTATGGAAGATGTCATCTTCGCAGGCTCGTCGGCCCGAAAAGCCACGGGCCTTGCCGAGGTTGAGCTGGTGCTCGACAATTCCGATGGCAAGCTGCCGGTCGACTTCAACGAGGTTTCCATCACGCGTCGCATGTATCGAAGCGGCGAAAGCGAGTATCTCATCAACGGCAGCGTTGCGCGCCGTATGGACGTGCTCGACATCCTGCACGATTCCGGTCTGGGCACCGGCACGCATTCGATCATCGGCCAGGGAAGCCTGGACTCCATCCTGCAATCCAAGCCTGAGGACCGTCGCGCGCTCATCGAGGAAGCCGCTGGCGTGCTCAAGCACAAGCAGCGCAAGGCGAAAAGCGAGCGCAAGCTGGCAGCCATGGACGCCACGCTCGCGCGCGTGCGCGATGTGGCGGGCGAGGTCGGCCGCCAGCTCGGTCCGCTCGAGCGCAAGGCGAAGAAGGCCCGCGCCTACCAGGAGCTTTCCGGGCAGCTGACCGACGTCAGCCTGGCCTTGGCCGTGGACGACCTGCGTTGCCTGCGCCAAAGCTGGGATGAGGCCTGCGCCGGCGAGCATCAGCTGGTGGAAGACCTTCAGGCCCGTCATCAGGACATTTCCACTGCCGAAGCCGCCGCCGAGGCGTTGCAGGAGCAGATCCGCAAGCAAACTCAGAATGCAGGCGACCTGTCTCGCAGCTATCAGCGTGCGTCGTCGGCAGTCGAGCGCTTCGACGGTGCCGTGCTGCTTTTGCATGAGAAGCGCCGCGGGGCGCAGGGCCTCGAGGCCGATGTGCGCGTGAAGCTGGAGTCCGGCCGCGCTAAGCGAGCCGAGGCCGTTGCCGAGCGCGAGCAGGCGGCAGCCCAGCTTGAGGCGGTGCGCCGCGACCTTGCCGCCGCGCAGGCCGCCGTCGAGCGCCTTGACGACTCCCGTCGCGAGAACGCCCAGGCCCGCCGCAGCGTGGAGGATGAGCTCGATCAGCTCAAGCGCCAGGGCCGCGCCGACGATCGCGCTTCCGAGGACGCGCGGCGCGGTCTCTCGCAAACGCAGGAGGCGCTTGCCAACGGCTTGGCCCATGCCAAGCTGGTCGAGGGGCGCGCCAAGGAGCTCGAGCTGGCGCTCGGCCACGCTGAAGAGCAGGCTCAAAAGCTCGAGGACGCTCGCGCAACCGCCCAGCGCTCGCTCGATGATGCCCAGCAGGCTGAATCGCAGGCGCGCGGCGCCGTCGCCGCGGCCATCAAGGACCGCGATGCCGCCCGTGCCGCGCTTGACGAGGCTCATCGCCAGGTCACCTCGCTCGAAAGCCGCATTTCCGCGCTCGAGGAGGTTGAGCGCGTATCGGCCGCAGCCGGGCCTGCTCGCGCATGGCTCATCGAGCATGCGCGCATAGCCGGTCAGCAGCTCGAGTCCCTGGCCCGCGTCGTGCGCGCGCCGCAGGGCTTCGAGGCGCTTGTGGAGCATCTGCTCTCCGGCGATGCCGAGGCGCTCATGGCCCCTTCGGTCGATGCTGCGGCGGACCTTGCGGGCAGCGTGCTGGAAAGCGGTCGTGACGGCCAGGTGTCGCTGCTTCCCGCCGGCGGCATGCGCTCCGGCTCCCCCGCGCGCCAAGCCGCGCAGGCTTTCGGCGGCACGGCGCTTGTGGACATGCTGGAATACCCCGAGCAGGCCGCGTCCACGGTGGAGGCCCTGCTCGGCGACGTGGTGGTGTGCGAAACCTTCGAGGCGGCGCGTCATGCTCAGGCGGCGCGCATGCAAGATCGCGCGGCTGCCCCTGTGCGCTTCGTGTCGGACGATGGATGCATCGCTTGGCCCAGCGGCAAGCTCACGGTGGGAACGGTGGACGCCGGCGCCGAGGGCGCCTTGGCCCGCGCGCGACAGCTCGACGAACTGCGCGCATCGCTTCGCATCGCATCCGAACAGCATAAGGAAGCCGAACAGACGGAGCGCCAAGCCGAGGAGGCGTTGCGCGCCGCCCAAGCGGAAAGCCTTCAGCTTTCCCAGCAGCTGGCCGAGCGCCGCGGAGCCGCGCAGGCGGCGTCGGCCGAGGCAAAGCGCGCCGCCGATGCGCTCGCGTCCACGCGCCGCGAGTTCGCCGATGTGGAGCGCCAGCGCCAGCAGGCGGATAAGACGGTCGCCGAGGCGCGCCCCAACGTCGACAAGCTTGAGGCGCAGCTGGCCGAGCTTGCGCAAGCGGCCCAAGCTCGTGCCGTGCGCACCGAGGAGCTTGAAGCCAAGGCGGTGCCGCTTCGCAAGGAGGCGGCGCAGCTGCGCGACGGCCTTTCGGAGGCCAAGCTCTCGGCTGCCACGCTGCGCGAGCGCGATACCTATACCGCGCGAATCGTGGATGCCCGCGGTCGCGACGTGGCCGCGGTGGACGCCGCCGAGGACGAGCTGAAAAACCAGCTGGCGCGCAAAATCGTGGCGCAGCGCCGCATCGCGCCCCTTCTGGCGGTGTTCGAGGAGCTCACCGCAAGCGCCCGTCGCTGGACGCACGACCTTGAGCAGCGGGCCCAGCAGGCGCAAGATTCCTCTGCCGGGCTGCATGCGCAGGTCACCGCCGCGCGCGAGCAGGCAAAGGCCGCCCACGATGCCTACGACGACGTCAACGCGCGCCTGTCGGCCGCCCGCGTGGAGAAGGGGCGCCTGGAGGTGCGCGTCGACGCCGCCGTCAACTCCATCGTGCAGGATATGGGCGTGCCGCTTGAGACGGCGCTCGCGTTGCCCGAGCTTGACGATCGCGGCGCCGCCGAGGAGAGCGCGTTCAAGCTGCGCCGACGCATCGCCAACATGGGTGCTATCAACCCCGATGCCGCCCAGGAGTACGAGCAGCTGCGCAGCCGCTACGATTACCTGGCGGCCCAGCTGGCAGACCTCGACGGCGCGCGGCGCAGCCTCGCCAAAATCGTCCGCGTCATCGATGCGCGTATGAAAGACGACTTCGTCAGCACGTTCAACGCGGTCAACGACAATTTCCGCAGCATCTTCGCCACCTTGTTCCCAGGCGGCTCGGCCGAGCTCATCCTCACCGACCCCGACGACCTGGAGAACACGGGCGTGGAGGTCAGCGCGCAGCCGGCGGGCAAGCGCATCACGAAGATGATGCTCATGTCCGGCGGCGAGAAGTCGCTCACGGCGCTTGCGCTGCTGTTCGCGGTCTACCGCATCCGCAGCGCGCCGTTCTACATCCTCGACGAGGTGGAGGCCGCACTCGACGACAGCAACCTGCGCAGGCTCACGGCGTATCTGCAGTCCATCCGCAACGACACGCAGCTCATCATGATCACGCACCAGCGCCGCACCATGGAGATGTCCGACGTGCTCTTCGGCGTGTCCATGCAATCCGACGGCGTCACCAAGGTGATCAGCCAGAAGCTCGACCACGCCCTGAAGTACGCGGAATAGGGAAGGCATCGCGCTGGAAGACCCCGGTTACCGGTTGTAACCGGGGTCTTCCCCGTGTAATTCGTGTTCGCCTTCTGCCTGGGATGCCTAGGGCGTGGCAGCAGGGTATACTTCTTCACGAATCAAACGCGCGATGCGCCGGACATGCTAGCAGATCGACCTGCAAGCATGTCGTCGGGTCGGCTCATAGCCGGTCGGCCGAGCTCGGGCCGGCTTGCGGGCATGCGATCGGCCGACGGCGCCGCCAGGCATCGCGCACTATGCGACGGTTTGCGACACAAGGGGAGCAACATGGGATTTTTCGACCGCATCAGCCAAGGGCTGCAACGTTCTCGTGACAAGTTCAAGGAGGAGATGAACGTCCTCCTCGACCGCGGTCCCGACCTTGATGAGGAGTTCTGGGACGGCCTGGAGGAAACCCTCATCCTGGCCGACATCGGCGGCGCGGCGGCGTGCGACATCGTTGAGAACCTGCGCGACCAGGCCACGCGCAAGGCGCTTCCCGATGCCTATGCCGTGCTCGACATGCTCAACGACCAGATCGCCGACACCTTCACCGAAGGTGGTCAGGAAATCCTCGGCGGCGACCCGGCGTGCGTGCTGTTCGTCGGCATCAACGGCACGGGCAAGACCACCACGGTGGGCAAGCTTTCCAAGGAAGCGCACGACGCTGGCCGCAAGGTCATCCTGGGCAGCGCCGACACGTTCCGCGCCGCCGCAATCGAGCAGCTCGAGGTGTGGGCGCGCCGCGCCGACGTGGAGATGGTCACGCGCGAACGCGGCGCCGACCCGGCAAGCGTGTGCTACGACACCATCGAGCGCGCCGAGGCCGAAGATGCCGACCTGGTGCTCATCGACACCGCCGGGCGCCTTCACACCTCGGCAGACCTCATGCGCGAGCTGGCGAAGGTCGTCAACGTGGTGCGCAAGCGCTCGAAGCTGCCCGTCTACACCGTGCTCGTCATCGACGCCACCACCGGTCAGAACGGCTTGCAGCAGGCGCGCGAGTTCAACCGCGAGCTCGAGCTGGACGCGCTTATCGTCACGAAGCTCGACGGCACGGCCAAGGGCGGCATCGCGCTTGCCGTCAGCCACGAGCTTGAGCTGCCCATCATCAAGATCGGCGTCGGCGAGGGCCTTGACGACCTGCGCGACTTCGACGCCCATGATTTCGCGCGCGCTCTTGTCGGCGCGTTCGACCAGCGTCAAGCGTAACCGCCATGGATACCTCGGCTTGCATCGAGCAGGTGTTCCACGCGCCCGACGTGTATCTTGTGCAGGTGCCCTTCGAGAACATCTCCACCTCCGCCACCAATTGCTACGTCATCATGGACCAGGGCGAAGCGCTTGTGGTGGATACCGGTGCGCCTTCCGATGAGGGTGCGAAGGTGCTGTCGGACGCCCTCGACGAGCTGGGCGTGGACCGCGCCCGCGCCAAGTGGTTCCTTACGCACTTCCACCTGGACCATGCCGGCCTGATCGACCGTGTGGTTCCCGAGGGCGCGCCGCTGTTCGTGGGCGGCGTCGAGCTGGGCGAGGCGCGCGTCACGCGCACCGGCGTGTTCCTTGACGCGCTTACACGGACGTACCGCCAGCAGGGCGTGGCCCTGTCCGACGCCACCACCGCCGCGCGCCTTGGCGTCGAGCAGCCCCTGTTCGACCCGCAGCGCCTGCGGACGGCCTTCGTGCGCGGCGGCGATACGGTGACGGTGGGCCGCTACGAGCTTCAGGTCGTGGAAACGCCCGGCCATACGCCCGGGCATCTGTCGCTGTTCGAGCCGCAAAGCCGCATCTTGTTCGGCGGCGACCATGCGCTGTTCGTCATCAGCCCCTCCATCGCGCTGTTCCCGCGCGAAGGCGACGGGCTGCAGGCATACCTTGACAGCATCAAGCGCGTGCAGGACCTGCATATCTCGCAGCTGTTCCATTCGCACGGCCCCATCCGCCCCGATTTCGAGCAGCGCCTCGATTGGCTGGCCCAGCATCACTTGAAGCGGCTTGACGAGGTGCGCGGCATCGTCGCGCGCAACCCGCGCTTGTCGGGGTATCAGATCATCCGCGCCATCAGGTGGAACGTGCCCTTCGACGACTGGGAGGACATCCCCGTCATGCAGCGCTACATCATGCTCACCCAGGGCATCGTCTATCTCAAGCACCTCGTAGCAGGCGGAAGCATCAAGGCGAAAACCTACGGCGACGGCATCCAACTCTACGAATCCGCGCGCTAAGCGTTCGAAGCGGGCCCTTATGGGCTCGCTTCGCTGTTTTGCCGGCCGAAGGTTTCCGCCCGCCGCCCATCGGCTATAATCCAAAAGATTGTAAGCATACGTGACACGCAAGAAGAGGCGCTCATGTTCGATAACCTTTCCGATCGCCTGCAAGGCATCTTCTCGGGCCTGCGCGGCAAGGGCCGCCTGACCGAGGACGACATCAACTCCGCCATGCGCGAGGTGCGCATGGCCATGCTCGAAGCCGACGTCAACTTCAAGGTGGTCAAGCAGTTCGTGGCGCGCACGAAGGAGCGCTGCCTTGACGCCGAGGTGCTCGACTCCCTGTCCCCGACGCAAAACGTCATCAAGATCGTCACCGACGAGCTCACCGAGCTGCTCGGCCGCACCGATAGCAAGCTCGTGCTCTCCAGCCGCATCCCCAACGTCATCATGCTCGTGGGCCTGCAGGGCTCCGGTAAAACCACTGCGGCCGCCAAGCTGGCGTACCGTCTGAAGCAGGAAGGCCACAGCCCGCTGCTGGCCGCCTGCGACGTTTACCGTCCCGCCGCAGCCGATCAGCTGGAAACGCTCGGCAACGAGATCGGCGTGCGCGTGTTCCGTGGCGATGGCAAGGACCCGGTGGCCATCGCCAAGGGCGGCGTGCAGGACGCTATCGACAACCTGCGCGACGTGGTCATCGTCGACACGGCGGGCCGATTGCACGTCGACGAGCAGATGATGGAAGAGGCCCAGGCCATCAAGTCGGCCGTCAAGCCCGATCAGATTCTCATGGTCGTCGACGCCATGACCGGTCAGGACGTGGTCAACGTGGCCGCGGCCTTCTCCGAGCGCGTCGATTTCGACGGCGTCATCATGTCGAAAATGGACGGCGACGCCCGCGGCGGCGGCGCGCTTTCCATCCGCGAGGTCACGGGCAAGCCCATCAAGTTCATCAGCGCCGGCGAGAAGCCCGATTCGCTCGAGGAGTTCCATCCCGACCGCATGGCCCGCCGCATCCTGGGCATGGGCGACATGCTCAGCCTCATCGAGTCGGCGGTGAAGGTCCAGCAGCAGGAAGAGGAGCAGGCCGAGACCGAACGTCTCATGAGAAGCCAGCTCACGCTCAACGACTTCGTCACCATGAACCGCCAGATCCGCAAGATGGGCGGCGTCTCCAAGCTCATCAGCGCCCTTCCCGGCGGAGACAAGGCGTTGGGCCAGGGCCAGGTCGACGAGGGCGCGCTCGATCGCATGGAGGTGATCATCAACTCCATGACCAAGGCCGAGCGCGAGAAGCCCGACCTGCTCAACGGCAGCCGCCGCGCCCGCATCGCCGCCGGCGCCGGCGTGTCGGTCACCGAGGTCAACCAGCTCATGAAGAAGTTCAATGAGACGAAGAAGATGATGAAGCGCATGATGCCGGCCGTCGAGGAGATGGGCGGCAAGGGCAAGCGCGGCAAGAAGGGCAAGCGCCGCCGCGGCATCCCGGGCATGGGCGGCATGAAGATGCCGGACCTGAAGAAGATCCAGGATATGATGGGCGATATCAAATAGCACCGGTCCGCGTGACGGTTGCTGGAGCCGCTCGACAATGCGGTTGCCGGCACCTCACGAGGCTGCGGCACGCGGCATTCCGTCTTCGGCTTCGCGGGCGTGGCGCATAAGGCCCGTGCTCGCGATGCTTTGTCGGAATGCGATGCATCGTCGACGTCCTTGCCGGGACACCGGCCCCAGAAGCGCTTGCCCCTGCGACAAGCGCAGGGCTTGGCATAATGTGCGAAACTGACACTTGGAAGGCGCAACAGGGGAGCGTCTGAAAACGAAAGGGGAAACCAATGGAGCTGCAGATCCGTCCGTACACCGCAGACGATATCAAGGCCATGGTGCGCATCTGGAACGAGGTTGTGGAAGCGGGCGACGCGTTCCCGCAGGTCACGCCGCTGACCGAGCAGAACGCCGACGAGTTCTTCTCTGATCAGACCGCCACCATGGTGGCCGATGTGAACGGCATCATCTTCGGCATGTACATCCTGCATCCCAACGGCATCGGGCGCTGCGCGCACATCGCCAACGCCAGCTTCGCCGTGGCCTCCGCCTCGCGCGGCCTCGGCCTTGGCCGCAAGCTGGTGGAGAACTGCATCGAGACCTGCGGTAAGAAGGGCTTCTGCGGCCTGCAGTTCAACGCCGTGGTCGCCTCCAACGAGGCCGCCCAGCACCTGTACGAGTCCATGGGCTTCACGAAGGTCGGCATGATTCCCGGCGGCTTCATCAACGGCCTCGGCGGCTATGAGGACATGTTCATTTACTACATCGATACGCTCGACACCGCCCAGCCCTGCTGAGGCTGACCGACCGCCCGGTCGGGTTTAGAGGTTCGAGAGGCGTGGGGAATGCAGACTCCCTTCGCCGGCAATCGCAAGGTTGCCACGAGTGCAAGCGATCCGGTTCGTTAGAAGTTGCGGGTCGCGGTTGCTAGGGGCTTTCGGGCACCTCTCGCAACCCTCCATTTGTCCGCTTTATTCGTGAACACCTGGTGATAACCGAACCGAAGGCTTGTCAATCGAGGCGTTTCGCCTTATCATAAACAACTGCTGTTTTGCTGCGCGCTTTTTTGCGGGCTGGCAAAGAGGATTCAAGTAAGAACAAGAAGGAGTTACTCTTCATGGTTAAGATTCGCCTGGCCCGTCACGGCGCCAAGAAGCGTCCGTACTACCGTATCGTCGTTGCCGATGCCCGTTGCCCGCGCGACGGCAAGTTCATCGACGACATCGGCCGTTACAACCCGCTGACCGAGCCCGCAATGATCAAGATCGACCTGGAGAAGTGCGACAAGTGGCTGGCCAACGGCGCTCAGCCCACCGACACGGTTGCCGCCCTCATCAAGAAGTTCCGCGAGCAGGCGTAAGCTTATGGCAGCGCAGACCGAGGAAATCGCTGGGCTCGTAGAGTCCGTGATCCGTCCGCTCATCGATAACCCGGACGACTTGGTCATCGATGCGCGCGAAACCGAAGATGGCTCCATCTTCGTCGAGGTTCGTGTCAACGAGGAGGACGCGGGCAAGGTCATCGGCCGTCAGGGCCGCGTGATCAAGGCCATCCGCACGCTTGCGCGTGCCGCGGCTTCTTCCACGAACACCCATGTCGACGTGGAGCTGCTCGATTAATGGGCGCTTGGGTTCGCGTAGCCGAATTCACGAAAGCTAAGCACTTGAAGGGAGGGCTCGTCGCGCGTAGCGTGGCGGGTCTCCCTTTTTTGCTTGAAGAAGGCCTCTTTTGCGCTTTCGTGCCTCCGGTGATCGATGTTCCGCGTCAAGGCACCGTGGTGGAGGTCCGTCCCGAGGCCCGGGGCGGCGCTACGGTGTTCTTCGATACCGTCGTCGATGCCAACCAGGCAGATGCCCTGGTGGGCTGCTATGTTCTTGCGCGCCGGGAAGACCTTCCCGATGACGTGCTCGAGCTGCAGGAAGGCGGCATCGAGGGCTTCACGGTGGTGGACGCCGAAGCCGGCACCATCGGCACCGCCGTGGCCATCAACGAAATGCCAGGCCAGCATCTGCTGGAAGTTGCGCGCGAGGGCCAGGAAGGCACCGTGCTCATTCCCGTTGTGGACGAGTTTCTCGAAGGGGTGGATGAGCAGACGCGCTGCATATACGTCAACGTGCCGCAAGGCCTGCTCGATCTGTAACCTGTGGAGGTACCCATGATCATCGAAACGTTGTCCACGTTTCCCGATATGTACGAATCCGTCATGGGCGCTTCCATGATGCGCATCGCCCAGGAAAAGGGCATCCTGGATTTCAAGGCGCACGACCTGCGCGATTGGACGCACGACCGCCATCGCACTACCGACGACGAGCCCTACGGCGGCGGTGACGGCCTGGTCATGAAGTGCGCTCCCATCTTCGAAGCTTACGAATCGCTGTGCGCATCGCCGTGCGGTGGCTGCGATGCGGCCGCTTGGGCATCGGGGGAGGGCGCTTCCGACGTTGCCGGCCAGATGCTCGGCGAAGGCTTCTATTCCGCCGCTGCCGATCAGGCGGCTTCCAAGCCCTACACCATCTTCCTGGCCCCGCAGGGCCGCCGTTTCGACGACGCGTGCGCTTGCGAGCTTGCCAAGCAGGATCGTCTGCTGTTCATCTGCGGCCACTACGAGGGCATCGACGAGCGCGCTTACACGCTGGCTGATGAGGTCATCTCGTTGGGCGATTACGTGCTCACCAGCGGTGAACTGGCATCCATGGTGGTTATCGACGCCGTGGTGCGCAAACTCCCCGGCGTCCTGGGTGCCGAAACGGGCGCCTTGGGCGAAAGCTTCGCCGACGGCTTGCTGGAATACCCGCAGTACACGCGCCCTGCAAGCTTCAACGGCATGGAAGTGCCGCCGGTTCTGCTGTCCGGCAACCACGGCGCGGTCGACCGATGGCGCCGCGAGCAAAGTCTCGAGCGCACCTATCTCCTGCGCCCCGACTTGCTCGAGGGTATGGAACTGCCCGACGTCGACCGGGCATTTCTGCAATCTTTATCGACCGAAGGCCGGCAGTAGCCGCAGCGCGGTATCATAGGCAGCTAAGCGCTTATCGGGCGCCGCTTGCGCGGGCCCTGTAGAAAGGAAACGTACATCATCATGGCCGCAGGTCAGCACGCCACGGGGGAAAAGGGCGGAATACTGCGCTCATTTATGAGCCTTCTCATCATGATCGCATTCGTCCTGGGGCTTTCCTGGGCGCTGCGCACGTACGTCTTCACCGCTTACGAGATTCCCTCCGGCTCCATGGAGGAGACCATCATGACCGGCGACATGGTGTTCGCCGAAAAGGTCAGCTACTATTTCCGCGACCCGCAACCCGGCGACATCGTCACGTTTTCCGACCCCGAGATCCCGGGTCGCACGCTCATCAAGCGCTGCATAGCCACCGCCGGCCAGACCATCAACATAGACGGCGACGGCTTCCTTTACATCGACGGCGTGGCTCAAACGGAACCCTACACCCACGGCAAGCCCACGCTGCCGCTCACCAATTCCACCATCACCTTCCCGTACACCGTTCCTTCCGGTTACATCTGGGTGATGGGCGACAATCGCACCAACTCACAGGATTCGCGATACTTCGGCGCGGTCCCCGCAAGCTCTGTAACGGGCAGGGGCGTGCTGGTATATTGGCCCGTGCCCGACTTCGGCTTGCTGGAGTAGGGGCGCGTCGTCCGACAGTTTTCAAGTAGGCAAGCAAGGACCAGCGGAACCAGACAAGGAGAACCATGTCAACCGAAACCTTCGCCGCGAACGCGACAACGGGATGTGCCGGCTCGCAGCCGCCCACGTTCCAGGACATCGTTATGAACCTGCAGCACTACTGGGCCGCCCAGGGCTGCGTCGTTTTGCAGCCTTACGACGGCGCCGTGGGCGCTGGCACCAACCACACGGCCACCACGCTGCGCTCGTTGGGCCCCGACACGTGGCGCACCTGCTACGTGCAGGGCTGCCGCCGTCCCACCGACGGCCGCTACGGCGAGAACCCCAACCGCCTGCAGTACTACTATCAGTTCCAGGTGCTCATGAAGCCCAGCCCGGACAACATCCAGGACCTGTATTTGGGGAGCCTCCGCGCCATCGGCATCGATCCGGACAAGCATGACGTGCGCTTCGTCGAGGACGACTGGGAGTCGCCCACGCTCGGCGCATGGGGCCTTGGCTGGGAGGTGTGGCTCAACGGCATGGAGGTCACGCAGTTCACCTATTTCCAGCAGGTGGGCGGCTTCGAGTGCGCTCCCGTGCCCGTGGAGATCGCATACGGCCTTGAGCGCCTGACCATGTACATCCAGGGCGTCGACAGCGTCTACGACATCATCTGGGCCCGCGGCGACGACGGCGTGGAGTTCGCCTACGGCGACGTGTATCTGGAGAACGAGCGCGAATTCTCCACGTACAACTTCGAGGTGGGCAACACCGAGTTTTTGTTCGAGGCCTTCAACCAGTACGAGCGCGAGGCCGGCCTGTGCCTGGAGCACAACCTGCCGCTGCCCGCCTACGACTGGGTGCTGAAGTGCTGCCATACGTTCAACCTGCTCGACGCCCGCGGCGTCATCTCCGCAACCGAGCGCATGGCCTACATCCTACGCGTGCGCTCCATGGTCAAGGAGTGCTGCGCGTCCTACATCGCCACGGTCGTCGGCGACGATCAGGACGATCAGAACGAGAAAGGGGAGTAACCATGGCCGATAAGCACACTCTCGCGTTCGAGATCGGCGTGGAGGAGATCCCCGCGTTCGACCTTGATTCCGCTAACAAGCAGCTGGAGAAGATGGTGCCCGCGGCGTTTGCCGATGCGCGCATCCCCTATGATTCCATCGAGATCCACTCCAGCCCCCGCCGACTGATCGTCATGGCCTACGGCGTGGCCGACGCCACTGAGGCGCTCGTGGAGGAGTACAAGGGCCCTGCGGCCAAGATCGCCTTCGACGCCGACGGCAACCCCACCAAGGCGGCCATCGGCTTCGCCCGCGGCAAGGGCCTCTCGCCCGAGAACCTCGAGCGCCGCGAGGTCAACGGCACCGAGTACGTGTTCGCCACCAAGAACATCCCGGCAACGCCTGTGGCCGACCTGCTGCCCGATGTCCTGGCGGGCTTCATCACCGCCATCAAGTGGCCCCGCTCCTGCCGCTGGGCCGCATATCGCGAGTACTTCGTGCGCCCGGTGCGTTGGATCGTGGCCATGCTCGACGACGTCGTCCTGCCCGTCAGCTTCGCCGGCGCCGAGTCCTCTAACTTCACCATGGGCCATCGCGTGCTGGCTCCCGGCAAGCACACCGTCGACACCGCAGAAAACCTGCTCGACGTCATCCGCGCCGCCTACGTGATCCCCACGCAGGCCGAGCGCGAGCGCATCATCCGCGAGGGCGTCGCCGCCATCGAGGCCGAAACCGGCTTCACCGCCGACCTTCCCGCGAAGACGCTGCTCGAGGTGGTCAACCTTTCCGAGTACCCGCAGCCGCTCGTCTCCACTTTCGACGAGGAGTTTTTGCAGGTGCCCGAGGAGATCATCGTCGACGCCATGCTCATGCATCAGCGCTACTTCCCGCTCTACGATGCGGCGGGCAAGCTGACGAACAAGTTCATCATCGTCTCCAACGGCAACCCTGAATGCGCCGCCACCATCATCGACGGTAACGAGCGCGTCGTGCGCGCCCGTCTCGACGACGCGAAGTTCTTCTACGAGGAGGACCTCAAGCACCCGCTGGAGTCCTACATCGAGAAGCTCGACAAGGTGGTGTTCCAGGAGTCCCTGGGCACGGTGCGCCAGAAGGCCGAGCGCCTGGAGAAGCTGGCCTGCGCCCTTTCCGCCGACGCCCAGCTCGACGCCGCCGACGCAGCCGATGCGAAGCGTGCCGCGCGCCTGTGCAAGGCCGACCTGGTCACCAACGCCGTCATCGAGTTCACCAGCGTCCAGGGCGTCATGGGCAGCTACTACGCCGCCGCCTCCGGGGAAACGCCGCAGGTCGCCCAGGCCATCGGCCAGCACTATCAGCCGCGCTTCGCCGGCGATGCGCTGCCCGACACCACGGTGGGCAAGCTGGTCGCCTTGGCTGACAAGCTCGACACCATCTGCGGCCTGTTCGCGGTCGGCCAGGGTCCCACCGGCTCTTCCGACCCGTTCGCGCTGCGCCGTAGCGCCATCGGCATCGTGAACATGCTCGAGGCGGGCCTTCCCATCTCGCTTGCCGCCGCTATTGACGAGTCGCTGGCCAGCTTCGCCGCGCAGGGCGTGGCCTTCGATGCGGCTGCCGTGCGCGCCGAGGTGGTCGACTTCTTCGTCACCCGCACCAAGGTCATGCTGCGCGACGCCGGCGTCAACGCCGACACCATCGACGCCGTGCTGGCCGCGGGCGTGGAGGAGCCGGCCGTCATCAGCCAGCGCGCCCATGCGCTCGAGGACGCCCGCGCCAACGACGCCGAAACGTTCGACAACCTGGCCACGGCCTACGCCCGCGCGAACAACCTGCGCAAGTCCGAGCTGGGCGAGGACGTGGACGATGCCCTGCTCACCGATCCCGAGCGCGCGCTCGCGGGCGCCGTGGCAACTGCCGAGCAGGCCGTGGCCGCCGCGCTTGCGTCCGACGACTTCGCAGCCGCGCTGTCCCAGCTGGCCGCCCTGCGCGCGCCCATCGACGGCTTCTTCGCCGACGTGATGGTCATGGACGAGGACGCGGCTCTGCGCGACAATCGCTTGCGTCTGCTGAACCGCTTCGTGGCCGTGTTCGCCAACGTGGCCGACTTCGGCAAGATGGCGAAGTCCAAATAACACCGGTTACCGTTTTCAACCGGTAGCGAAGAGGAGGCGAGGGCAACCTCGCGCACCCCGCAACGCGAAAGCGTGTACACTTCAAGGGGCGGCGGCCGATACGGCCTGCCGCCCCTTTTCCATATCCGCAAGACACCGTCTGCAAGGAGGACGCCCATGCAAGGTGAGTTCATCGTGCACGAGAACACCACGCCGCTGCCCACCATCCACGTCGTCAGCGACTCGGTGGGTCTGACGGCGCAGGCCCTGGCTCGCGCCGCGGCCGCCCAGTTCGGCGTCACGAACCCCAACATCGAGGTGCTGCCGCACGTGCGCTCGTTCGAGGAGGTCAAGCAGTTCATCGCCGAGCACGGCGAGCTGCACAAGCGCCTCAAAGGCGACGAGAACCTGCTCATCTTCTACACGCTCGTCGACGGCGATCTGCGCCGTAGCCTGTCGGATTATTGCGAGAGCCTGCCCAACGTGGTGGCGGTCGACCTCATGACCGACGCCATGAACGCCATCGCCAAGCTGTCGGGGCAGACCCCCTCGAAGCGCCCCGGCGGCCTGCACGTGGCCGACCAGCATTACTTCCGCCGCATCGAGGCCATTGAGTTCACCATCGCCCACGACGACGGCCGCAACCCCCAGGAGATGTCGCAGGCCGATATCGTGTTGCTCGGCGTGTCGCGCTCGTCGAAGACGCCCACCTCCATCTACCTGGCGCAGCAGGGCTACAAGGTCTCCAATATCCCGCTCGACCCGTCCACCGAGCCACCGAAGGAGGTGTACGAGGTGGACCGAACGCGCCTGTTCGGCTTGATGACCACCGCCGACGTTTTGGTGGGGATCCGACAGCGTCGCCTGGGCAACGCAGCCGTGGCGGCATCGAAGTATGCGGACCCGGAGTACGTCTACGAGGACCTCGACCGCGCCCGCGCGCTCATGCGAAAACTGGGGGCCATCGTCATTCACACCGAAAATCGCGCCGTTGAGGAAACCGCTCAAGAGATTTTACGGTACTACGAACGGGCTCACCCGCAAGGTGCTGATATAGTAATACGGTCCTGATTGAACTAAGTCCCGTTTTCGGACGACCTTACGTTAGGAGTAAGAAAGTGACTGCAGAAGTCAAGCGTGTGTACGCTTTCGGCAAGGATGCCGAGGGCAACAACGTCACCGAGGGCAACACCAATATGAAGGCCATCCTTGGCGGCAAGGGCGCCAACCTGGCCGAGATGGCCAACATCGGTCTTCCGGTGCCTCCGGGATTCACCATCACGTGCCAAACCTGCATGGAATATGCCAACGCAGACAACACCTGGCCCGAGGGCGCGCTCGACACCATTCACGAGTATCGTCTTGACCTGGAAAAGCGCATCGGCAAGAAGATCGGCGACGCCGAGGACCCGCTGCTGGTCTCCGTGCGCTCCGGCGCTCCCATGTCCATGCCGGGCATGATGGACACGGTTTTGAACCTGGGCCTGAACGATCAGTCCATCAACGGCCTGATCAAGCAGACGGAGAACCCGCGTTTCGCATGGGACTCCTATCGTCGCTTCATCCAGATGTTCTCCAACGTGGTCATGGGCTTGGACGGCGATCTGTTCGAGAACGCCATCAACGTCATGAAGAACAGCCGCAACGCCGCTTCCGACACCGACCTGACCGCAGAGGACCTGCAGGAGCTCGTGGCCGAGTTCAAGAAGATCTTCTCCGAGAACGTCTCCGGCGTCGAGTATCCCAGCCTGCTGGTCGACGGCGCCGTCGCCTTCCCGCAGGACCCCATGGTGCAGCTGAAGCTGGCCATCGAGGCCGTGTTCGGCAGCTGGAACAACCCCCGCGCCGTCCTGTACCGCAAGAAGAACAAGATCGCCGATGACCTGGGCACCGCCGTCAACGTGCAGTGCATGGTGTTCGGCAACAAGGGCAACACCTCCGCCACCGGCGTCGCGTTCACGCGCAACCCCGCTAACGGCCAGAAGGAGTTCTACGGCGACTACCTGGTCAACGCCCAGGGCGAGGACGTCGTGGCCGGCATCCGCAACACCAGCCCCATCGCCGAGCTGAAGCATGTGGCAGGCCTTGAAGAGGCTGGCAAGCAGCTCGAGGAGATCTTCGTCGTCCTCGAGAACCACTTCCGCGACATGTGCGACATCGAGTTCACCATCGAGCAGGGCAAGCTGTACATGCTGCAGACCCGCGTCGGCAAGCGCACCGCCGCCGCCGCGCTGCACATCGCCATCGAGATGGAGAAGGAGGGCCTCATCTCCAAGGAGGAGGCCGTCATGCGCGTCGAGCCCGAGCAGCTCGACCAGCTGCTGCACCCGCAGTTCGACAAGAACGCCGAGTACGACGTGCTTGCCCGCGGCCTGAACGCCTCCCCGGGCGCTGCCGTCGGCGAGGCCGTGTTCTCCGCTGCCGACGCCGTGGCCGCCGCAGAGGCCGGCCGCAAGTGCGTGCTCGTCCGCTGGGAGACCAACCCCGACGACCTGGCCGGCATGATCGCCGCCGAGGGCATCCTGACCAGCCATGGCGGCAAGACCTCCCATGCTGCCGTTATCGCCCGTGGCATGGGCGCCCCGTGCGTGTGCGGCGTCGAGGCCCTCAAGATCGATGCTGAGAAGAAGCAGGCCGTCGTCTCCGGCACCGATGTGGTCATCAAGGAAGGCGACATGATCTCGCTGGACGGCACCACCGGCATCGTGGTGCTCGGCGCCGTCGAGCTGGTGCTTCCCGAGCTCACCGGCGACCTGGACACCATCCTGGAGTGGGCCGACGAGTTCCGCACCCTGGGTGTGCGCGCCAACGCCGACAACCCCGAGGACGCTCAGCTGTCCCGCGACTTCGGCGCGCAGGGCATCGGCCTGTGCCGTACCGAGCACATGTTCCTGGGCGATCGTAAGCAGATCATCCAGACCTTCATCCTCAACGACGACGAGGATGTCCGCCAGAAGGCCGTTGACCAGCTGTTCGAGGCTCAGACGGGCGACTTCTACGGCATGTTCAAGGCTATGGACGGCCTGCCGGTCATCGTGCGCCTGCTCGATCCGCCGCTGCATGAGTTCCTGGAGAGCCCGCGTGCCCTCGACGTGGAGATCGCACGCCTCGAGGCCACCGGTGGCGATAAGGGCGTCATCGCCGAGAAGCGCGCCCTCATGGAGCAGATCGACGCCATGGCCGAGGCCAATCCCATGCTGGGTCTTCGCGGCTGCCGCCTGGGCATCGTGTACCCCATCCTCCCTGTGATGCAGGTGCGCGCCATCGCAACCGCCGCCGCCCAGCTGAAGAAGGAGGGCTTGGACCCGCAGCCTGAGATCATGATTCCGCTGGTGTCCGTGGTCCCCGAGCTGGCCAAGCTGCGCGAGGTCGCCGAGCAGACCATCGCCGAGGTTGCCGCTGAGCAGGGCGTCGAGCTGAACATCCAGATCGGCACTATGATCGAGCTGCCGCGTGCGGCCGTCACCGCCGATGAGATCGCTACGAAGGCCGACTTCTTCTCCTTCGGCACCAACGACCTCACCCAGACGACGTTCGGCTTCAGCCGCGACGACGTCGAGGCCGAGTTCATCCCGCAGTACCTGCAGGAGCGCCTGCTGCCCTTCAACCCGTTCGCAACGGTCGACCCCGGCGTTGCCAAGCTGGTGAAGATGGGCGTCGAGCTGGGT
>ERZ1034928.105-NODE-105-length-50896-cov-43.350131_pt1 | contig 50896 bp, 75 predicted proteins | sample MGYA00520627_ERZ1034928 | MGnify/ENA primary metagenome ERZ1034928 (study PRJEB33766, sample SAMN09781755) | gut metagenome | biome: gut microbiome | host: Homo sapiens | place: Madagascar | study: EMG produced TPA metagenomics assembly of the PRJNA485056 data...
GGGCGGAGAACGTCGGAGTGGTGCAGGGGATGTATAAGCGGTAAGCGTGGCAAAATTTCGTGTCAAATGGCGTGTCAAATTTGCATCCAAAAACTGTATCATGTGTGCCAAAAATCCATAATTCATAAAAATATTTTACCACGGGAAAGTTCGGAGTTTTCAGAATAAAGCGGTAAAACCAATAAAAACACCCTAGAAACAAGTTCTAGGGTGTTTTCTGCCATGGTGACCCGTACGGGAATCGAACCCATGATTAAAAATCCAAAAAGCGTTGGTATACAACGATTTTTCAAAATCCGTGTCAAATGGCGTGTCAAATTTGCGTTTTTTTATCTGCATTTGACACAAAGAAGTTTCGGAAATCCTGCGCCTGTTTTGCAATGTCTTTCTGCGCCAGATGTGTATATATTTTGTGCATCGTTTCGTCATCTGCCCACCCGCCAATTTTCATTGCTATCTTTTTCGGCATCTGGAGGTGATAAGCCAGAGATGCGAAGCTGTGCCGCAATCCGTGGTTCCCGACTTTCGGCAGGCCGTTGGCGGAACAAATCTCGTTTATCCTTGTGCATATCCACCCGCCGGTCAGGTTGACGACATAGCCTTCCTTGTTATCAACTGCCTTTAGTGCTTCCATCAGCGGCTCAATAATCGGAACCGTGCGCCGGGAGAAATCGTTTTTATTCTGCTTCTTGTGAACCAGTTTACCGCCGTCCCCGGCAACTCTTGCCCCGTGGACATATATTATTTCGTTCTTGAAATCGACCTTGTCCCACGTCAGCGCCAGCATCTCAGATCTGCGCAAGCTGGATAATTCCAGCAGGGCGGCAATTTCTATCGATTCCCCTTTTATGGCTTGCAGGAACACCGGTATCTGATCCGGGTCAAGGTACGGCTTTTCGTTGTGTTCCTTTTCCGGCAGGGTCACCCGCGGCCTGCGTCCGGTTTCCTCGAATATCGCGGCGGAGATCAGCATCCACACGTTTTTGATATATTTCGGAGACAGTGATTTTGCTTCCCTGCGGATGGCGGCTTGCCACTGTTCGTCCGTGGTGGTGTACACGTCAGCCGCCATCATGCTTTGGAAGCGCTGCTTGCGGTAGGATTCATACGCATAAATCGTTGACGGCGACTTGAACCCCTTCCGGGTCGAAATGTATTTGTCGAGAGCGTCCCCCAGCGGCACCCCGTGCTTCATGGGGGCGGCTTTCGCTTCAATGACCCCGTGCTTCATGGCGAGGTATTCCGCCGCGCATTCGTCGTAGGTGTCCTTCGTTATGGATACTGTGCGGCCGTCGATATAGATTCTTGTTCGCCATGACCCTGACGGGAGTTGTATTATAGCCGGGAGTTTTACCCCCGGCTCTTTTTTCTTTCTTCCCATAGCGTATCCCTCTTTTTTGATATTTTGCTTACAGTGAAGTGCAGAAGCCCGAACAGCAGTACAATAACAGCCGCCGCACCTGCCCACACGACCGGAGAAACATCGTCAGAACGTATCAGTCCCTGGTCTGGCACCCGGCTATCCAGAATCGCATAGATTGCCCACACAAATGTCAGCGTAATGCAAACGCCGCACAGCCCGTACACAAGGATTTTGTATGAGCTGCGGACATTCTTTATTTCTGCATTTTGCTTGCTGATGCGGTCATCTCTGGCCGCGACACCGGCCTCCATAATGCGGCTCCTGTCCAGTAGGCGGTCTATCGCCGCGTCCTTCTCGGCAATTATCTCGTCCTTGTATGCTATCTCCTGCCGGAGCTGGTCTATTTCCGCCTGATCTCCGCTTTGGTGAACACCTGCAACGGAATCCATTGACACGTCCATAGCGGCGCACAGCGCGGCGATATGGAAAAAGCCAGGGTTCGATACGGAACCGGAAAGAATCCGGCTTGTTGTGGCGATGGGAACGCCGGACACGTCGGAAAGCTGCTGATTCGTCAGATGGTTCCGGAATTTCTCGTCTTTCAGCCTTTCCGGGAGGGCATCGAAATTCGGCTGCATTTCCTCGATGCATGTTTGGCCTGTATTTGAATCCATAATTCGCCCTCCTATTAAATTCAAATTTGATTCCGGATTATGCATATTTGATTCTGGTTGAATCAAATGTGTGGTTTACTTTTCCATGCTGAAAATGCTATGGTGATATTGCAACCGGCAAGGGACACACGTCGTTACCGGCGGCAAGCCCCGTCACCTTGTGGCACGGGTGGCGGGGCAAAGTTTAAATCTTATCCGTGAAAGTCTCCAACCCATCCACATGCTCTTGCAGATTTGCTTTTGGGATTTGCTTCATGGGGTCTAAAATAAAATCAATACCGTTTCTGCGCGCAATCTTTGCGACCGGCAGGAAGTCACTGTCTCCGGCAATGAGAACAATCTGACTAGCGTACTTCCCCATCGCGATTGACGTTGCGTCAAGGCCGATGCGCATATCGACACCCTTTTGCTTTACGTCCAAACGAAAATCCCGCTCCGTTAGATCTGAGACAGTTTTCTTCCCGCTTAGCAGATCACTCAGAGCATGCGCTTTCAAAATGTACTCCGCCTGATTTTCGGCAAGTTCTCCGCGGCGAATTGCCACTTTCCTTTTCGATGCCAGGCAGTCAAAAAAATCTTTCGTCCACTGCGTCCCAGTTCCGACGGAAAAGTCTGTCACCGTTCCGGTCAAGGGGTGCACAAGCTGCCTTGTCATCCCTGGGCAGTCGTAATAGAAAATTCTGTACAAGTCTCTTGGCTCGTCTGGTTCTGTTATGTGCAGCATACAGTAGCGAAACAATTCATCTGCACGATCTTGCGCGCTTTTCTTTCCCCAGAGCGCAACGGCACGTTTCCTGTAGTATCCACCGTCTACCAGAATAGCAGTCTTTCGTATTTCTTTTTTATTCAAGACTATCCCTCCCAAAAATAAAACCCCTGGGTTTGGGGTCTCCCGAAAGGTGGAAGCCCTCGCCCAGAGGTTTGATAAACAGCGTAACGAGGTAACCTCGACGCACCGTTATTATACGCACCGTTGGACGATTTGTCAACCACTTTTAAAAATTTTCTTGAATCAAAGTTTAATCGTCATCTTCATTCAAGATAATAACACGTTCGACATATAATTTCAACGAAAAGAAAAATTTTTGTGCAATTTTTTAATTAGTCCGGTTTATTGGATAGATGCTATGTTATAACTAGCGTGTAAACCGAACAGGCGTTCGGTAATGATAAAAATAAAGGAGAGATAGAGATGACAGCGAACGAAAAGGACTTTATCAGCGTTTACCGGACATTAACAGATGAAAACAAGCGGAGGCTTCTGTGCTTCTTTTCTGATCTGCTGTCCAAACGGCCACCACTTGATAAAACCGCAGATTGTGGTATAATAAGTGATGAAACCGACGAAAAACCAGCTGTGGAGGTGTAAAATATGAGCAAACCGGTAACTTCTGTGAAAGAAATTATTGCGGGTATCAAGGCGGGCATTATGGCTGTTGATTCGCCCACTCGTGATACTGGCGAAGAACAGCCTGTACAGAGAGAACGGAAATCTTCGCAATCAGAGCAAGATCGGATTCCGAAAGCGTGATTTCTTCATTCCAAGAATCGCCCATTGCCTTTACGATATCCTGCGCGATATCCTCGTTGTGCATGGATGCGTACATCATGAACCCATCGTAATCCAATTTCATAATTATTTTCCTTCTTTCTGTTTTTCTTTTAGGGAAAGGGCGTAGGTGTACAACGCACCTTTTTCCTCAGTAGACAAAGAACGGTACATCCGAAGAATATTTTCCTCCCCGATGTCATTAGGCATCGGGGCATTTTTTGTTTCCTCTCCCTTGAGATACTCGACGGTTACACCGAAATAATCGGCGATTTTTTGTAAGGTCGCTTGCCTCGGAACTGAATTGTTAGCCCATCTTGTGACGGAAGACCGCTTAAAACCTAACTCCTCGGCGACCGCAGACGGGGATTTATTAATTTTGTTGCATAAATCAACATAGCGAAAATAGAACAAAAACAACACCTCCAAATTGTGCAATAGTCCGAAAGTTAACAAACGCAACATTCACGCTTGACAATACGAGGCACAAGTGTTACAATAGCAGCAAAGTTAACAAACGCAACAAAACCCAGACCCAAGACAAAAAGTCCTGCGTCAAAGCTATTCTGTTCCTCGCAAGTACATAGTAGCACACTTTGTTAACTTTTGCAACCACAAAATGACTGTGGCGGGAAACAAAAAGACGATGGAGGGTGATCTCCATCGTCCTATGCCAAATTTGTTTACCCTTTATCCCCCTGCAGGTTTTCACCGTCTAAGACCACCCTTAGGCTTCTTCGGAAAATCTTGTCACTTTCGCAGTTTTGGTTCTGCGCATGGCCTTCTCGCTGGCAAGCCAACGGGAGTGCTGAGATATGGTGGGATATGATTACCGGCATATCACCATGAGTTTTTACCTCTTCACTGAGAATCCGCCATATCTAAGCAAACTGCATTTTACGCCAGTTTTACGTGCTTTGGCAACCACTATTGCGACCCAATGGAAAGGGAGCAGGCAAAAACAAAAGGTTGGTCAAAAAAGCCACCTCCTTTGGATTTGCCCTAGAGAGGGCTACAGATAGCATACCAAATTTTCCCGCCGCAGTCAACATTTTTAACTGAAAGGAGGAATACAATGCCCGAAAAATGGACGGGGCGGCTCATCGGGCGGATGCACAATGAGCGGATCACCTATGAGCAGCTGGCAAACGAAATGGGCGTAAACAAAGCTTATATTTCCATGATTCTGAATGGGAAACGCAAGCCGCCCGATATTCAAAAGCGGATGGAGACCGCGCTGGAAGCAATCATCAAGCGAGAACGAGGCAACCAAGCCTAGCAAACCAGATAACGGGAGGTGAGAAGAATGGAACCTATCGAAATAGCATCGCTTGGCCTGGGCATTGCCAGCATCATTCTAGGTACTCTAACAGCGATACAAAACATCCGCAACTCTCTGGGAGAGCAAGAGTCCTGGAAACAACGCGGCCGCGAGATGTTCCGAGAACCACCTTGCAAGGGTCACCGGGCACCGGAAGGACATGTTCCGTCCGAAGAAGAACGCGCGATGATCCGAGCGGGGCAATATACAGGGGGAGAATCTCGGTGTTGATAACTGGCCTTTTATTCAGCTCCGGGTGGGTATAAGTGTACAGTGTTGTTGACTGTTCTCCAAAAGGAACGCCGTTGATCTCACCGCGTGTGACGGAAATTCCAAGCTGGGATTTGTTTGTAAACTCGACTAGCATAACCGTGAATTTGGCCTCATTGTAGATTTGCTTGACCGAAATACAGAGCCGTTTGTGATTGGCAATCAGGCTCTTTACAAAATTGTAAATCGACAGTGCAAAGCCAACGACCGCTATCCAGAACGTAATACAATTCGCAATTGACACAAAATCGCCTCTTCCTGTGCTTTTCCACCAGAATAGCACAGCGAAGGACAATATGCAATAAAAAAGACGTGAATAAACGAATTACGGATTATATGAGAGGAGGTGCAGACAATGCCTAGAATCCGGCAGTATGCCGACCTGTACGCCCAGCGGGATTTCTGGCGCGAGATTGACCGCAGATGCCCCGACGCGGGGGTTCAGAGCAATAACAACGCCGCACTTGCCCGGGCGGTCGGCACGGCAGACGTGACTATCGGAGTGTACAAGCAAGACCCCGGAAAGATGCAGCTGAAAACACTGTCCCGGTTTGTGGCGGCACTGAAACCCGACCCGGGCGTAATCCTCCGGCTACTGGGGTATTCGGAAAAAGAAATCAGGGCGTTTGCAAGGGAATGGCAGTGATTTGAAATCTACGGCAGAATGCCGAAATTGAAAGGAGTTATTTATGGCGAAATACAAAGTTGGGGATAAGGTGCGGATTGTGAGCAAGAGGCCGCAGCGGTGCTGGAACCCTTATATGGACAAGCATCTGGGAAAGACCATGACGATCATAAAATCCGGAATCAACGCTGAAGGAGTTTACTATTGCATGGAGGAGGATCGCGACGATTTTCTTGGGCATTGGTGCTGGTACGAAGACATGATCGGTGGCCTTGCGGAGCCTGAGCGGGAACCCTACACCGTGGAACTCCGCTTTGACGGGATGATTACCACGGCCACGCTGAAACGGGGCGGGCGGGACGTGAAGACCGCAGAAGCCCGGTGCAATCCGAAGGATACCTACAGCAGAGCGGAGGGCGCAAGGGTCGCCGTTGAGCGGCTTTTTGAGAAGAAGCGCAAGGAGGACAAGCCAAAGGAGAGCAAGCCGAAGATCGGGGACAAGTTCGTTGTCACGGTAGCGGTCGGTAAGTATGGGCATAGCTTCAATATCGGTGATGTCGTTATGTTGGTAAGAATCTTTCCGAACGGAAATTTTGACTTGGTTGACGAAGAGGGACTAATTCAAATGCTTTCTCCAAGTGAGGTTCGCCCCTACAAGGAGAACTCCAAATGATGCCGAACGAAGTCACCCAGCTTCGCACTATGGCGGAGATGAACCGCCGGTTGCGCCGGGAAAATGAGCATCTGCGGGAATCCTTGGGCATGGAAACGAAGGAAAGCACGGCGTTTGACGATGAGAACGTGGAGCTTTTCAGTGTAGTCCACCGAAATCATGAGGTCAGGGGGTGAGGATATGGCAAGCAGAAGCAAGCCCGTGGATGCCCGGTGGGAGCCGGTGCCGGAGAACCGGAAGCCGTTCAGCGTTAAAGAATGTGTGCTCCACGTTCTTCCCTACGCCGGATTGAATCTGGTGCTTTTCTGGTGGCAGCAAGCCGATTTGCTGGCAGACCAGGCGGCAGTTCCCGCAATGTGGGTGTGCGCTATCCTGATGGGCGCTGGTATCGGACGGTGCATCAGAGGACGATAAAAAGCCGCCCCCGATGTTACAGCACCGGGGACGGCGATACAGAGACATTCACCATCTACCCATTTACAGTATATCAAACTGAGAAAGGAAAGTCAATGGACGTTTTTGATAGCATGGAGCCGTGGCGGAAGGCTGAACAGCTGGCGGCGGAGGCTGACCGCCGGAAAGCGGTACTCCCGAAGTGTGCCCGGTGCGGATATCCCATCACAGACAGCAAGCTGGTGTATATCCCGGCACATGATGAGTTCTACTGTCTGGATTGCATCGATTCCATGACGGAGTTCAACGAGGAAGCGGAGGTGGAGGAATGATACGGAAAATTCCAACCGCGACCATGAGCAAAGGGGAATGGACAGCGCTTCGCTCTACCACCATTGGTGGTTCGGATGCCGCCGCTATTCTGGGTCTGAATCCCTACAAGTCACCGTATGCCCTGTGGGCGGAGAAAACCGGGAAGGTCATCCCGGAGGATATTTCCCAGAAAGAGGCGGTACGCCTTGGCACGGACTTGGAGGAATACGTAGCAAAGCGGTTCACAGAAGCTACCGGGAAAAAGGTGCGGCGGGAGAACTACACGGTATTCCGGGACGATATGCCCTACGCCCACGCCAACTACGACCGGCTGGTCATCGGTGAACGGGCGGGATTGGAAATCAAGACCACGAACGCGCTCCACTTGAGCAAATTCAAGAACGGCGAGTTCCCGGCTACTTACTACGCGCAGTGCTGCCATTACCTTCTTGTGTCCGGCCTTGATCGCTGGTATCTGGCGGTTCTGGTTCTGGGCATTGACTTCAAGGTGTTTGTCATAGAGCGGGACGAGGCAGAGCTGGAAGCCCTGAAAGAGGCGGAGGAAAGCTTCTGGGAGAACGTTCAGAGCGAAACACCCCCGGTCATTGACGGCATGGATTCCACCATTGACGCCCTGAACGCAGAGTTCCCGGCCAGCGATCCGGACACCGAAATGGATTTGACCGGCTGCGCCGTTGACCTGGCGATCATGGACGAATGCAGCCAGCAGATCAAGGCGTTGGAAGAAAAGAAAGCAACCGCTCAGGCGCATATCATGGAGGCCATGGGAACCGCCGAGCGGGGCGGATACGGGAGCTACAGCGTCACATGGAAGACGCAGAAACGCTCCACGTTCGATAGAAAGAAGTGGGAGAAAGACCACGGAGAAATCCCACAGAACTATTTCAAATCTTCGGAAATCAGAACTTTCCGGTTCAAAAAGGAGAATATTTAATGGCAAACATTATTCAGAATCAGGTACAGAAGCAAACACCCGCTGCGGCTGCTCAGCAGTCCATCGGCGCAATGCTCAACACATTCCTCGACCGGGACGGTATGCGGAAACGCTTTGACGAGCTGCTTGGCAAGCGCGCCCCACAGTTTGTTTCTTCCATCGTCTCGATGGTGAATGCGGATAAGAATATGCAACAGGCTTTTATGGAAAGTCCCATGACCGTTATCCAGTCCGCATTGAAGGCTGCAACGTTTGACCTGCCAATCGACCAGAACTTGGGATATGCCTATATCGTCCCATTCAAGAACTACAAGAAGGACACCGGAACAAAAAAGATGGAGGCGACCTTCATTCTTGGCTGGAAGGGTATGCACCAGTTGGCGCTTCGCACCGGCGCATACAAGACCATCAACGTGGTGGATATCCGCAAGGGTGAGCTGAAAAGCTACAATCGCCTGACAGAAGAAGTTGTGGTTGACTTCGTCGAGGATGAAGCAGAGCGGGAGAAATTGCCGGTTATCGGCTATGTCGGCTACTATCGACTTGTGAACGGCGCGGAGAAGACCATTTACATGAGCAAGGCGGCCATTGAAGCCCACGAGCGGAAGTTCCGCAAGGGCGAGTATCAGGGAAAGGGCTGGCGTGATGATTGGGACGCCATGGCGCGGAAAACCGTATACCGTCAGCTCATTGGTAAGTGGGGCGTTATGTCCATCGATTATCAGACCCGCGACGAAGGGAAGCAGCTGGCCGATGTTATGGCGGATGATTCCAAAGCGGAAGACGGGCTGATCGGCATTATTGATACCGACATTGTGACCGATCAGGCCACCGGCGAGGTGATTTCTCAGGAGGCAGCGAATGCTGAATAGTATATCAATCATGGGGAGACTTTCTTCTGACCCACAGTTGCGGAGAACTGCTTCCGGCAAGGCTGTGGCAAGTTTCTCTGTTGCCTGTGAGCGGGATTTCAAGAACCAGCAAACCGGCGAGAAGGAAGTTGACTTTATTGAATGTGTCGCATGGGGCGGCACCGCCGAAATGGTGGAGAAGTACTTCCATAAAGGTCAGATGGCCGTAGCGACCGGCAGATTACAGTTGCGGGGCTGGACGGACAAGAACGGCCAGAAGCGCCGCACGGCGGAGATTTTGGTAAACAGTATCTATTTCTGCGGAAGCAAGGAAAGCGGCACTCAGGCCAGCTCTGGGGCTGACAACGGATACAGCACACCGGCGTATCAGGCTCCCGCCCCTGCGGCGAACTTCGCGGAGCTGGATGGAGAGGACGAACAATTGCCGTTCTAGGCCAGAAAAATCAATCTTTCCTGTAAAAAATTGATAGTATAGTTTCAATTATCCCTGGGGCCTTGCGCCCCGGGGCATAGATGAGGTGAAAAACATGAGGCAACGCAAATACGGCAACCGGAAAACCAACATTGGCGGCAAGGAATTTGACAGCCTGAAAGAGGCCCGGAGGTATCAAGAGCTGCTGCTATTGGAGCGGGCCGGACGGATTTCTGGGTTGCAAACCCAGGTGAAATACGTCCTGATCCCCACCCAGAGGGAAGCCAGTTTTGAGGTTTATAAAAGCGGCCCAAACAAAGGGCGTAGGAAGCCCGGGAAGGTGCTGGAATGCGAGTGCAGCTACATAGCGGACTTTGTATACAACCAAGACGGCGAGATCGTTGTGGAGGACGTGAAAGGATACAGAGACCCGGCAAGTGCCGGATATGCCAAGTTCGTGATCAAGCGGAAGCTGATGTTGGAGCGGTACGGAATTCAGATAAAGGAAGTGTGACGGTGAGGACCCAATTTACATTTTACGAAAGCTTTTATAAGGCTATCAGCCGTATCAAGAAAAAGACTGATCGTGCCGATGCTTACGATATTATATGCGCTTATGCGCTTTTTCAGGAAGAGCCGAATTTGGATTCCGTTTCAGATGCCGTTGCAATTGCTTTTGAGTTGCTTCGCCCTGTTTTGGATAAGGCCAGAGAAAAAGCCGAAAGCGGGAAAAGTGGTGGAAGCAAATTGAAAGCAAACGGTAAGCAAAACGGAAGCAAACAAGAAGCAAACTGCAAGCAAGAGGAAGACGAAAGCGAGAAAGAGAAGGAGAAGGAGAAAGTGGGGGAGATAGAGAACGAATGTTATCCCCCTAACCCCCTTGCGGGGGGAAGCGAAAAGAAAAAGCGATTCACCCCGCCTACGGTGGAGCAGGTGGCGGAGTATTGCCAGGGGAAGGGGTACCACATTGACCCGGAAGCCTTTGTAGCGTTCTATGCGTCGAAAGGCTGGATGGTTGGCAAAAGCCCCATGAAGGATTGGAAGTCCGCCGTTGTCACCTGGACGAAGAGCGAAAGGCAGAGAATAGGCAACGCAAATACCCGCAGCGGCTACACCAGCGGCGTTGACCGTCTGGCGGAGATGTACAGGGAGGAATTTGGAAATGGATAAACAAGAAGCATACCAGATTCTCACGCTTTTACAGGCAAATTATCCCGATTCTTTCCGTGGAATGTCCAAAGAGGCGGCAAACGTGAAAGTTAATCTTTGGGCGGATATGTTTTCCGAAGAGCCATTTGAGGCCGTTGCCGCCGCTGCAAAAGCGTACATAGCGACGGATACCGGCGGCTTTATGCCCACCATCGGGAAGCTGAAAGATATGCTCCATCGGATGCAGTCGCCCCAGCAGATGACGCAGATGGAGGCATGGGGGTTAGTTGCAGGCGCACTGAGAAACAGCGTGTACGGCGCGGATGACGAGTTCCGGAAGCTGCCACCGGCGGTACAGCGGACTGTTGGAAGCCCCGCCCAGCTCAAGGAATGGGCGCTGATGGACGCAGAAACGGTGCAGTCCGTGGTTGCATCGAATTTCCAGAGATCGTTCCAAGTGTGCCAGAAGCGGGAGGACGATTATCAGAAGCTCCCCGGAGCGGTAAAGAGCTTTATCGCCGAGCTGGCCGGGAAGATGGACTTTGAAATGCTACCGGAAGGCGGTGGAGTATGAAAAACGAAGTAGACGGGGGAAAGGAAAGCCCCTTTTGCAGAAACTGCACGCGGGACGATTGCCCCACCAACGGGGACGGCTGCAAGGCATGGGAAACATATTTCATCGATAACTGGAACAAAAACATCATGAAATCAATGGGAAACCACAAAAAACAACGCCAATTTTTCCGGTACGAACACCCGGATTTGGTGAGAGAGGGGATTGTTTTTGAGCATGAGCAAGGCGAAAATGTACGGCTGTTTCAAGCCGGCGCCGGTGAAGCGGAATTGCACCCCGCCAAGGTGGGGGAAAGTCCCTCTGGGGAATAAAGGAAAACAGAAAGGAAATGGGAAATGAGCAACGTTGTAGAACAGCTTACGCCAAACCCAGTAAACCACAAGCATGGAGAAAATGGGTGCTGCAAAAACCAAAGGGCATGGGAAATGGAAATGATGCACCAGGTATTGGCCGCTGGCCTCCACGATGCGGCCAATTGCTTTCAGGATGCGCTTGAAGCAAAGTGGAAGCTTGAATCTCAGCGAAAAGTGAAGCCGAAAACAAACGGTGACAGAATTCGAGCGATGACGGATGAGGAGTTGGCAAAATTACTCAGCCACGGAACGTTTATTTGCGAGGGGCTTAAAGAAGATATCTGCGAGAATATGCCGGGATGCGAGGAATGCAGGTTGGTATGGCTCAAAGCCCCGGCAGAAAGCGAGGGGGAGAAATGAAAGTTCTGATAGCCTGCGAGGAATCGCAAACCGTGTGCAAGGCGTTCCGGGCAAAGGCCAGAAGCAAAATTTCCCCCGGTATCGCCGCTGCAATGGTGGAACAGTGGGGATAGACCATTTTCGTGACCTCACGAAAATGCTATAAGCCCGGGGCAACCCGGGCGGGAAGGAGATAACAATGGATGAAATCAAATTGAAGCCGTGCCCGTTCTGCGGGGGAAAAGGTGTAGAGATACTTGAAGACGGAAACAAGTACTTATACTATCGGTACATGGCACAGTGCCAGAAGTGCGGAGCCAATGCAAAACTAAGCCGGACAAAAGAAGAAGCTCGTAAAGCCTGGAACCGGAGGGCTGACAATGGCAACGGTTAAGTGTGCACTGGGCAAGCGAGGGCGCCCGTCTCACGAATGGAACGACGGCAAGAAAGACCGCATCTACTGCCTTGGACGGGTTGACCTGATGACGGATTACCCGCTACCGGAATGCTTGGCTTGCCCCGATTTTGTCGGCAAGGCGCAGGATGATTTGGAGGAATTTTATGGGAGGGCTGAAAATGCAGGCACTGAAATGTGATCGCTGCGGACGCCTATATGAGCATTATAACGGTAGGAAGGCGTTCCCTAAGTCACAATCAAATTCTATCGAGTTGAGAGATACCGATATTGAAAGGAAATACTGGCAACGGGATCGTTTTGACCTGTGTCCTTCTTGCATGATGGAGCTCGAAGTCTTTTTGTACAGGGGGGGCTGACAATGGCTAAAGCGGTACTTATTAGCATCCGCCCGGAGTGGGTGGAGAAGATCCTCGCTGGAAAAAAGACGCTGGAAGTCCGGAAAAACCGCCCGAAGCTGGAAACACCGTTTAAGTGCTACATCTACCGGACAAAAGGAACTGTTCCCCATATCATCAATGGGAAATGGGTACAGATGGAGGTTGGCGGAACGATCATTGCCGAGTTTACCTGCGACCGCATCTATGAGCTGGAAACGCGCTCACCTGGCGGCAGCTACTATGTCAAAGGTGCGGATCAGCCGACAACAAACAATGTTGCGCGGCAGTCGTGCCTGACCCTCGGGGATATGCACGAGTATCTGCAAGCGGCAAAGGGCTATGGATGGCACATTTCCAACCTAAAAATCTACGATGACCCGAAGCAGCTGAGCGAATTCAAGGGGTTGCGGAAAACGAAATTTGGATATGCGCCTGTTGAAATCAAACGCCCGCCCCAGAGCTGGTGTTATGTGGAGGAACTGAAATGAGTGATTACATCAGCCGGGAGGCGGCACTGACGGAATTGCAAAACCCTGAGCTGTTTAACGTCTCACCAAGATTTCTACAGATTCTCCGCGATCTTCCCGCCGCCGACGTGGAGCCGGTGCGGCATGGGAAATGGAATATCCGGCGTTCGCGCAGATCGGCCTTATGCCTGGTATGCTCGGTGTGTGGGCGTAATGTTGATAACGACGACCTAGGTATATTGCTTGAATTCGGTGAATACGGAGTTGCTCGCCATTTATACCCGTATTGCCATTGCGGCGCAAAAATGTGTTTGGAGGGCGAAAACAATGACGATTGACCGAGCAATTGAAATTCTGAACCCGGAACACCGGGAGAACTATGACGGCATGGACGAGGTGAACGAAGCCTGCCGGATGGGCATGGAGGCGTTGGAGCGGACAAGGTGGATTCCGTGCAGCGAGAGGCCGCCGGAGGAACTTGAGCCTGTAAATGTGGTGTGGGTAAATCACAACCCAGCGCCGTACTACCGGTACATGAAGGACGTTCCGCAAAAAGCGACTGCTGTCTATTACAGGGAGGCTTGGTATTGGTGGTCGAGTGTTTGCGAAGATTTGCTTGTAGAGTACGGCGTGAACGAAACAGATCAGGTGGATGACGATGTTGAAATCACCCACTGGCAGCCGCTTCCAGAACTGCCGAAGGGGTGACGGAAAGTGACAGACTGCTTCAATTACCAGTGCTTGTGCAGAGGGGGGAATGAGAGCAAGCCACCCTACAAGTGTGAGTGCGTGGCTTGCCCTAACAGGACTACAGAATCACATATTATCATGAGCAATCGAACGCTGGCGCAAGAAGAAATTAAATATCTTACGAAAAATGGAGGTATTGGGAATGAGTGAAAGACAAGAACACCGTCAGCGTCTTAACGCTAGGATTGCATACGCCGCCGCTATTGAGCGGTGGGCGAAGAATCAGCCGTCACGCATTCGGTTCTTTGCCGTCAGACGCTGGCTGAAAGAGATACCGAGGAAGGATAATTTTTATGAGGCTGATTGAGGGGCGATCATTTTACAAAGAGCCGTGGTACGGACTGCTGGCACTTTATCGCCCCGCTGATTCCGGTGAACACTGACTACACAATGGATATTTACGTCATGGTGTTTAACGCCCTGAAAGAAGCGGAGAAAAAACGGATTGCAGAAAAGAAAAAGGGGAGGAAAGCTACGCATGAAAAAGCCGATTGACGTTAAGCACGATTCTTTCGATACAATGTGGTCGTTCCTCCAAATGGGCGGCCAAAAGTCCGATATTCCGGGGCTGAAAGAGCACTGCAAGACACTGCGGAAAATGATGATGCAGAAGACAGCCGGACAGCGCAAGGACAAGCCGCACGACGTTGACTTTGCCGATCTGGATATGCTGTGCAACTTCATCGTCATCGAGGCAATGTGCTTATACCTGTCCGGAGATCTGGACAGGCTGGAAGGAGGCACCGCGTGACACGTAAGCGCTTTATCAAACTCCTGATGGGGAAGCTTCTGCTTTCCCGGAATGAGGCAAACTACATTGCCGATATTGTAAGAATTTGTAATCGGAGGGAATCATGAGCAAGAAGCCGGACTATCTCACCCTGTGCTCCATAGCCGCCCAGAAGGCCGGGACGAGCTACGGGAAGTACATGGCAATACACGGATACCACCCGCCAATTCAGGCTGATGTGGAGGACGTGGAAGCCCCGCAGGGTATTTCTAAAATCTGCCCACAGTGCGGGAAGGAATTCACGCAGGGCAAGATCAAGCAGAAAATCTATTGCAGTTTGGAGTGCCAGAAAGCCCACGCTCAGAGAGCCGCTCAAAGGAGATACCGTGACCGGAAAGCGGCGGCTGACGCGGGATAAGGAAATGGGGCGGTAATGTGGAGTACAAGGACGGAAGGAAGTATTGCGTCGGGTGCTGGTATTTCTTCGGGTACCACGAGGGCGGCAAGTGCTGCAATTACATATTCGTCCATGGGGAAAAGCGGCCTTGCCCGCCCGGGAAGGATTGCACCGAAAGGAGGGAGAAAACGGAGAACAGAAGACGGAATTTAATATTATAGCTTTATCCCTGTATAGTATATTAAATATATTTTATTTATATCTTGTGTGTATGTTTGTATATCTATACAGGGATTTACTAAGAAAAGAAAGGAGAACTTCTGAAAATGTGTCTGTTTTGCAAGGCATACAATGATAAGCGGGAAATCGCCGACCTGTTTCTGGCTAAGGGGCAACGGTGTGAGTTTACTGCCGCAATCGTTGAACGGTTTTTCCTGCTAGGCCGCTGCGCCGGACGCAGCACGGACTATATCGATGATGGAAAGGGCGCGCCCCTGAACTATTGCCCGACCTGCGGAAAGAAACTGAGAGGTGTGGCATGTCCAAAACTAGATATTCAACTGCCCGAAGAGTGATTCAATAAGATACACAAGGAGGAACGGAATGAACTGGAAGTATGAGGCCATTGAAAAGCTAAAGGAGTACAGTGCAAAGAAACAGTCCCTGAAAAGCATCCCCGAAGAAATGGCGCGGCTGGAATCCGCTATGCAGAGTATCCGAAGCGCCACGGCTGACGGTACGCCGGTAAGCGGCGGTGGCTCCGGCCGGGAAGATATGATGCTGTCGAATATCGTTCACCGTGAGGAACTGGCGCGTTCGCTGGAGCAGGCGAGAAAATGGGTGTCGCTTGTGGATTCCGGGCTTGAATCGCTTAGCGCCGATGAAAAGAAGATACTGAGTAGATTCTACATAAGTCCGGCTAGAGGCAACGTCGATGCCCTGTGTGAAGAACTTGGAGTTGAAAAAGCTCAGGTTTACCGCCGCCGGGATTCAGCGCTACGACATTTCACGCTATGCCTGTACGGGCAGACTGAAAGCTGAAAAATGAGAAAAAAATGAGACGATTTTTCAGTTTGAATGTGCTATACTGGTAAAAAAGAAAAAGCGCAAGAGGCTTGGGATTGTTCCTGAGCCTCTTTTTGCATGGCGCGGCAGACAGCGAGACGGGTACCCTCTCCCCAACAGAAGGCCGTTTGAATCGGCCTCGCGCCAATTACTTTGTATGAGCGGTGGTGACACAATGGCATCCGGGAAAAGTCCCTGCGGAAGAAAGCCGCGATACAAGTCTGCGGCAGAGATGCAGACAAAAATTGACGAATACTTTGAATCTTGCGAGGGCGAGCTTTTGCGTGGGAGCGCCGGGGAGGTCATCACAGACAAATATGGACGGCCTGTTTACATTGGCCAGAAGCCGCCTACCGTCACAGGGCTTGCGCTTGCGCTCGGATTTACCGGGAGACAGGCGCTTTTGAATTATCAGGCGAAACCGGCATTCATGGACACGATATTGCGCGCGAAGGCAAAATGCGAGGCTTACGCCGAAGAAAGGCTTTATGATCGTGACGGGGCGAACGGCGCACAGTTCAGTTTGAAATGCAATTTCGGCTGGAATGACAGGCAACCAGCGCAAGGCGGGTCTGAGGTGAGTATCATTGACGACGTGTAATCTGTCAAGCCTGATTTCCCCGGCATTTTACGAATCACACCGGGCTGTCAAAAACAATGAAATCAATGAGCTTGTGGAGAAAGGCGGGCGCGGCTCGGCAAAGTCTTCATTCGTTTCTGTGGAAGTCATTCTGGAAATGGTGAAGCACAGTCAGTGCCATGCCGTTGTAATGCGGAAGGTAGGAAATACTCTCCGCACGTCTGTGTATGCACAGATATGCTGGGCGATCGCGGAGCTTGGGCTGGCAAGCAAATTCCGCTGTACGGTATCCCCAATGGAATGCACATTTTTGCCGACGGGACAGAAAATCCTTTTCTTCGGGATGGATGACCCCGGAAAGCTCAAGTCTATCAAGGTGCCGTTTGGGTATATCGGGATTGCATGGTTTGAAGAGCTTGACCAGTTCGACGGTGCTGAGCAGGTGCGTAATGTAGAGCAGTCTCTTTTCAGAGGCGGCGAATATTCTATGTGCTTCAAGAGCTTTAACCCTCCGGCTATGGCGCGGAACTGGGCAAACCGGTACGCGCTGGAACCAAAACAGGGAAAGCGGGTACATCACAGTACGTACCAGACAACCCCCGCCGAATGGCTGGGGTCTCGATTTCTGAATGATGCGGAGCACCTGAAAGAAACCAACGAAACAGCTTATCGGCATGAATACCTGGGCGAGGTCGTGGGCAGCGGAACGCAGGTATTTGAAAATCTGAAAATTGAGACTATCAGCGATTACCAGATATCCCAGTTTGACCGCATCCTGAATGGCGTGGACTGGGGATGGTACCCAGACCCGTGGGCATTCAACAGGTGTTACTATGACGCGGCACGGCGGACGCTGTATATTTTTGACGAACTGACCCGCAGACGGACGGGAAACCGGGAGACTGCGGCGCTCGTGTTGGAGCGCATCAGCCAGGATGAGATTGTCATTGCTGACAGCGCCGAAGAAAAGAGCATCGGCGATTACCAGTCTTACGGAATCCGTTGCCGTAGTGCCGAAAAGGGGCCTGAGAGCGTGAACTATTCCACAAAGTGGCTGCAATCCCTGACTGCAATCGTCATTGACCCGGAACGGTGCCCGGATACAGTAACGGAGTTCTCCGAGTATGAATATGAGCGAGACAAGAAGACGGGAGAGGTCTTGCAAGGCTACCCAGATCTTAACAACCACCACATAGACGCGGTTCGGTACGCTACGAACCGGATATGGAAGCGGAGAGGGAAATGAGAAGAATTAAAAGATGGATCGTGGATATGGCACCGATTTGGGCGAAAGCGTCGTTGCAAGCCGATATCAGGACGCTTGAAGCGGAAAATCGGCGGCTTCGGGCGGAAGTGGATACGTTGAACGCCTATATACAGGGATTGCAGTACGCCACGCGCGCGCTGCGGCGCATCACGATCAACGCAGGAGGAGAAAAGCGTGATTTATCCGAACAGTGATTATGAAATGGCGTTTCGCGCCGTTGACATGACGTCTCCGGAAATGAAAAAGGCCATCCAGAGGTGGCAGAATCTGTATTATGAGAAGGCCGCGACCCCGGATTATGACCCGTGCCAGCGGATTCCATATACCATCGTCCGTAAACTGACAAAGACAGCATTTTCGGAGTATTCGGCATCCAGCAAAGACGCGTTTGTTTCCGAAATCCTCGACGCGGCAGACGCGAAAAAGAAAAGCGCCATGCAAAAAGCCCTGATCGGCGGAGAAAGCGGCTTAAAGCCTATCCCGACGGGCCGCGGTTTCCGTTTCGCAGTTGTGAGCAGACCGAACATTCTGGTATTTGGCCGGGACGGGGACGGGAATATGACCGACATCGGCATGGCAGAACGCAGCATCTGTGACAGATTCTATTACACACTGTTGGAACGGCGCACGGTGGATGATAGCGGGTATCTGACCATTACCAACAGACTGTATCGGTCGAACGACCAGAACAGTTTGGGGCAGGCTGTTGCGCTTACAGAGTTGCCACAGTATGCGGAACTCGCAGAAGAATACACGTTCCCTGAGCCACTGGGAAGCGTCGGCGTTGCATGGCTGAAAACGCCGATTGACAACAGTGTGGACGGTAGCCCCGACGGGGTATCCGTTTATGACGCGGCTGTCGGCCTGATTGAAAATATCAACCGGAACGAGGCACAGATTAACGGAGAGTTTGAGCGTGGAAAAAGCCGGATTATTGCCAGCGCGGATATGCTGGAGGTTGACGAGGCCGGCGGGTGGAAAAACTTGTCCGCAAGCGTATTTACCGCAGTGGATGAATCCCCCGACGACATAGGCATCACTATTTTCTCCCCGGCGCTGCGGGAACAGTCGTATCTTGCCAGAAAAACGGAATATCTCCGGAATGTGGAGAACGTGATAGGCTTAAAACGCGGGCTGCTGTCCGAGGTGGAGGTCGCAGAAAGAACGGCTACCGAGGTAACGTCCTCTGAGGGTGACTACAACCTGACGATTATCGACTTCCAGCAGATGTGGGAAAGCGCACTGCGAGAGGCCGTCAGACTGTGCGGCGTTCTGGGGCGGATGTACCGCGTACCCGGTGCCCACGACGTGGAAGATGATTCCATTGTCGTGGATTGGGGCAACGGCGTTCTGTTCGATGAGGAAAAGACCTGGGCTGACTACAAGGACATGGTCGCGGCGGGGTTGCTGAAACCTGAGATTGCACTCGGGTGGAAATTCAACATGCCCCGGGATACGGAAGCACAGTTAGCGAAAATTCGGAAAAAGTACATGCCGATAGAAGATAGTAACGGAGGGGAGGAATAAGCATGGGCGGTAGAGGTGGAGCCAGTGGCGTAAACGAAAGCAGAAATCTTGCTGCGTTTGATGTTGATATGGGCGGAACAAAAAGCAATTTTGTTGTAAGAAAAGGAGTTGTATACAAGGAGAACGGTGACCGCGTACAACTATCTGCACAGAAAATAATCCAAAACGCAAAAAACTTAGGATATGATATAAAAACATATTCTCAAAAGGAATATGACGAAAAGCAAAAAGCGTACAAAGTAGATCGGGCTGCGACGAATGCGTTCCTAAATATGATGGATGCCCAAATGGGAGGGGAACGGGGGATGCAAAGGAAAACAACAGTAAGCAGACGCGGAAGTAGGAGAAGAAAGTAATGGGCGGACGCGGCGCAAGCAGCGGATGGCGTAAGCTGAAGAATGGCACATACTTGCCTTACGGGAGCGAGTACAGGACGGTTTATAAAGACGGAAATATCAAGTTTGTTAAAACGACCAACGGTTCTGCAACTGCTCCGCTGGAAACTATGACACGCGGCCGCGTGTATGTTACAGTCAATGCTGCTGATGAAATGAAATTCATTTCGTATTATGATAATCAGAACAAGCGCACAAAGACCATTGACTTGACAAAGCCGCACAAAGGAGTTTTGCCACATACCCACCACGGATATGAACACTTTGAAAACGATAGCAAAAAAGGGTTTGCAAATCTGACAACCGAAGAAAAAGCAATGGTTGCAATGGTTCGCAAACTATGGTACAATCGGCGTAGCAAGTAGTGATGTAAGAGGAGCATACGGTGAGAGCCGTTGTTCCGGTTCAAATCCGGATGCTTGCTATGCCGTGAGGTACAGAAATGTATCTTGCGGCATTTTTATTGGAGAAATCTATGATTAACTTTGAAAATCTGGACAAATTCACATTTCCCGGGGTCGGCAAGTACGGCATACCACAGATTGAGCCTGTCAAGGCGTACCCGGTGGGCGAATTTATCCCGATGAATTACGCCAAAAGCTGCAAAAATCCGGATGGCAAGATTTTGCACTCTTTTGTTGATGATTATCAATTTACCAGATTTTGGAATATACCAGATCGATATATTCCTATGTTGTCTCGGTTTGCCGCCGTGTGCGCACCGGATTTTTCCACATACACGGATATGCCACTGGCCATGCAGATTTACAATCACTATCGGAAACACTGGCTGGCGGCGTATTGGCAGGCGCATGGGCTTACAGTGTATCCTACGATCAGCTGGAGCGATGAACAATCCTATGATTGGTGCTTCGATGGCGAGCCGGTAGGCGGCGTTGTTGCCGTGTCCAGCGTGGGGACACAAAATAACAAAGAAGCAAAGCAGCTTTTCCTTAAGGGGTATGAGGAAATGATGAAGCGGCTAGACCCCGCATGGGTGATTTTTTACGGTAAAGTGCCGCTTGAATGCGATTGGAATGTAATTCGGGTACAGCCGCATTACAAACAGATAGAGAGCAGGAGAAAAGCCAATGCTGACCGCTGACCAGATTGAAGCCCTTGGAAATAAGGCACAGCAGCTCATCACCCCAGTGACGGAGTTTCTGATTGAGGATATCGCCAGGCGAATTGCGGAAGCCGGCCAGTTCACCAGCACAGCGGCCTATCAGACATGGAGACTTCAACAGTTGGGTATTTCTCAGCGGCAGTTAAAAAAGGAGCTTCGAAAGCGGCTGAAAGTATCCCACCGGGAGCTTCGGCGGCTGATAGAACAGGCCGGGGAAACCGGATACAGTTATGACATCCGGAAACACCCCTATGTACAGGCGGTGCCATTCCGCAGTAATGAGGTCTTGCAGCAGATTGTGTCTTCGGCGGTGCAGCTTGCCGATTCTGAGCTGGGCAATATCACCCAGACAATGGGTGCTGTCATGCCAAATGGGAAGGCTGTGGGGCTTACAGACGCTTACAGACAGGCTTGCGATTTCGCCTTTACGAAGGTTTCGACGGGGGCGCAGGATTATGCCTCCGCTATCCGGGAGGCTACCCGGAATCTGGCAGAAAAGGGGATTGTCACAGTCGACTATGAATCCGGCGTTCATACATCCATGGAAGCCGCTGTCAGGCGCAGCGTTATGGGCGGCTTGGGACTGATGCAGGAGCAGATCAGCCAGAAGAACCACGATGATTTCGGCTGTGACGGCTGGGAGATATCCGCTCACGCGGCCAGCGCCCCCGACCATGAGCCGATTCAGGGCAGGCAGTACAGTGACGCAGAATATGAGAAACTGAATAACTCCCTTGTGCGGCGTATCGGTACGCTGAACTGCGGCCATGCGGCTTTCCCGATTATTCTGGGCGTTGATTCTCCGCAATACACGCCGGAGGAACTGGACAAATTCAGGAAAGATAACGAAAAAGGCATTGACTACGACGGGAAGCACTACACCACGTATGAGGCTACCCAGCGTCAGCGGCGGCTTGAATCCGCCATCCGGAAGCAGAAGCGCAAGATTTTGGTTGACGAGGCTACAGGGGACAAAGAGAACTTACAGCGCGATCAGATCAAATACCAGGTTTTGGATCAGGAATATAAGCGCTTTTCCGAAGCGGCAGGGCTGCGGATGCAGCATGAGCGCATTGAAATGCCCGGGTTTGGTGCAAAACAGGCCAGAGAGGCGGAAAAGACGGCAGAAAACTACGAGAAAGGGAGTAAGCAAGCATGATGTACTGTCCATACGCAGTAAACCGTCATCTGGTTCAGCAGACAACGTATGAGTATAACGATGACAACTACCAAACACTTCAACAGACGATAGAACACAACACCGCAGAATTCATCGAGTGCAAAAAGGAATCATGCGGCGCATGGCGCGATGGGAAGTGCCACTATAATCAAGTTGATTGAAGCAACTATTCGGGTTTTCCGAACGGTTGCTTTTTTCATACCATTTTTGCCGTGGCAGGCGTAAAACAAGCCGACAGCAGGGGACGCAACCCCCATATAACAAAGCATAGCTGAGAAAGGAAGTATATGAAACGTGAGTTTTTGCAGAATTTCAAGGTAGGAGACCAGCCCCTGAGCAAGGAGATCATTGATGAGATCATGGCAGAGAATGGCCGGGATATCGAAGCGGCTAAGAAGCCTTTTGCTGACTATGACACCATCAAGAGCCAGCTGAGTGAGGCGCAAAAGACCATTTCCGGCTTTAAGGAGCAGGACATCGATACCATCAAGCAGTCCGCTAAGGATTGGGAAAAGAAGTACAACGATGCTATTGCCGAGAGCAACCGGAAGATCGCGGATATGGAATTCTCCCACGCCCTGGATGCCGCCATCACCGGCGCAAAGGGTAAAAGCACCAAGGCAATCCGGGCGCTGCTGGATATCGACACTTTGAGAAGCAGCAAGAACCAGGAAACGGACATTAAGGCCGCTCTGGAAGCTCTCCGGAAGGACAGCGGCTATTTGTTCGATGACGGCAAAACGCCGCCCCCCTATGCCGGGAAGACCGGTACAGGGCAGCAGGAGCCTAACGGCGAACCGACGACCCTCGCCGGTGCGCTCAGGGCAAATTACAACATGAAGTGAAAGGATGATTTTTAACTATGGCAATTACTCTTGCAGAAGCAAAGGTCGGCATGGCCGACAAGGTCGATCAGCAGGTGGTCGACGAGTTCCGGCGCAGTTCTCTGCTGCTGGACAGACTGGTGTTTGACAACGCCATTTCCCCCGGTACCGGCGGTTCTACGCTGACCTACGGTTACATTCAGCTGAAAACCCCCTCCACTGCGGCTGTCCGTGCTATCAACAGCGAATACACCGCAGGCGAGGCGAAGCGGGAGGAAAAGACCGCCAAGGCCGTTATCATGGGCGGTTCCTTCCAGGTTGACCGTGTGATTCAGAGCACCTCCGGAGCCATTGACGAGCTGGCATTCCAGGCGCAGCAGAAGATCAAGGCAACCAGCAACTATTTCCACAATCTGGTGATCAACGGCACCTCCGCCGCGTCCGGCGCCGGGTACGTCACGAACACCTTCGACGGCCTGAGAAAGGCTCTGGCGGGCACCTCCAACGAGTTCGCTACGGACATTGACCTGTCCGATTCCACCAAACTGGACAGCAACGCCAACGCTTTCGTTGATCAGCTGGATCAGCTGACCCACATGGTGGACGGCGGCGCTTCTCTGCTGCTGATGAACACCGCCATGCTGCTGAAAGTCCGGGCGGCTGCCCGTCGTGCGGGTTACTACGACCGCAAGAAGGACGACTTCGGCAGGGCTGTGGAGTACTTCGGCGATATCCCCATCATGGACGCCGGTATGTACTACAACGGCACCAAGTCCGTGGATGTCATCGACACCTCCACCCCCAGCACCACCGCAGCCGGTACTTCCAGCATCTACGCTGTGAATATTGCCCTGGACGGCTTCCACGGCATTTCCCCCACCGGAACCGGCGTTATCAACAGCTATATGCCCGACCTGAAAGCTCCCGGCGCTGTGAAGAAGGGCGAAGTGGAGCTGGTGGCCGGTGTCGTGCTTAAGAACACGCTCAAGGCGGCGGCGCTGAACGGCATTATCCTGAAACCCAAGACCGCGTAACGGAAAGGAGACGCCCTGATGATTGACTATGATTTTTACATAAGCAGCTTTCGGGGCGACGCTATCCCCGCAGAGGACTGGAACACGTGTGAAGCCCGTGCGGCGGCTCAGCTGGCAAGATACAAGCGCATATACACGGTAAAGGCACCGGAGGAAAACTCCGAATCCCTTGCCGTGTGCGCCATGGCAGAGGCTATTCACAGCTTTGATCTGATTACCAATGGCGAGGGCGGAGCTGTTCAGTCTGCGTCTATCGGCTCCGTTTCGGTGAGCTATGGCAGCGGGAACAGTGTTGATGTCAGCGCCAAGGGACAGTCGCGGGAACTGTACCGCTGCGCCTGCCTGTATCTCGATATCTACCGGGGGTGCTAGCTATGGTGAGAATCAAGCGCCGTAACTGCCCCGTAGACTACCGGCTGTGCAATCAGACGGTCACGGTATACCACCGGGACGGCGACAAAGTGACCAGAACGGTACACGATAAAGCCTTTTTGGATTACAAAAAAACCGAGAATGTGGACAAGACCGGCAGTAAGGAAGTCAATTCTTTTCTGCTGGTCATTCCCTGTTCGGAGGTGTGCGTTTATCCGGAGGACAAGGTACTGCTTGGTACCGGGGAGGAAATCACGGCGGCGCAGTGGCCGTCCTTCATCCCGGTGAAGGTTCCGGGGCTGGTCGTGGTGAAATACGTTGACCCAAAATACTGGGGCGGCAAGCTGGTTCATGTGGAGGCGGGCGGATGAAAACACGGATAAAGGTTGATATGAAGCCCGTCGATACCATCCTGACAAGGCTTGGCGTGAACAAGACCGGCGACGTGCAAATGCAGCTTACCCGGATAGTGAACAAGCGGATAACGCGGTACATGCCGTTCCGAACCGGTGCGCTTTCCACGAAGCTTAAGTATATCTCAAGCCCGACGGAGATCACGGTTATGGCACCATACGCCCGGTATCAGTACTACGGCAAAGTCATGGTAAATGCCAAAACCGGGAAAGGCCCCGCTTTCATCCCGGGAGTTGGATACCGGTACAGAAAAGGAACCGTGCTGAGAGCAACCGATCGGGATTTGAACTATGACACAACCAAGAACCAGCAGGCGGGACCGTTCTGGGACAGACGCATGATGGCGGCAGAGAAAGACCAAATTGCGCACGACTTGCAGGCTTATATCAACAGGAGGAGCGGAATATGACGGCGCTGGAAAAAATCAAGGGCTTTCTCGGGCAGTACCCCGGCGCGGATATCTTCCGCGATTTCCATGTTGACTACACAGACCAGATTCCGTTCAACGGCGGTGTTTTCCCTTCCGGGCTTGTGGAGATTTCCAGAACACGGGATATCCTTGGGAACACAACAGTAATCAATCAGTACAATTTTGGTCTGTACTACGTGTTCGAGAAGTCCCCGGGGGATGATACCGGAGCATCTGAAAATGCGGGCTGGGTCATGGACTTTCAGGAGTGGGTGCAGAAAATGTCCGTTATGGGCAATGCCCCCACCTTTGGGGATGACCCGAGGGCGGAGAAAATCACCGCGCAGAACGGCGTTCTGTACGGTGCAGACGAAGAAGGAACGGCAATGTACATGGTACAGCTGTCCGTTCAATTCAAAAAACGATTTATGAGGTGAAATAATGGCAGATTTAGAGTTTAATACCGCATCCGGCCAGACCGTAGACCGTGAGCTGCTGATCGCGTACCTGAACACCGGAACGACCTCTGCTCCTGTGTGGTCGCCGCTTGGCAGCCGCGTCACGGATTCCAGCATGGAATACGACTGGCAGGAGGAATCCAGTAAGGATATCCTCGGTACGACCAGAAGCACGATGAAAAAGCCCATCATCACGCAGACCTTTGACCCGTGCGATCTGGACGCCGGAGACGCTGCGGTTCTGAAAATTTGGAACCTGGCTGTCAAGGAGCAGAACGTGGCAGCACTGACCAATCAGGATATGTTGATTGTGCATCTGTACGCCGGTACTAAGGACACGGCGGCCTTTGCAGAGCGCTACAGCGCCTGTATGGTCAAGCCGTCCAGCCTTGGCGGCGAGGGCGGCGGCTTTGTTGGAATGCCGATGGACATTACATACGGCGGCGCACGCACGGTAGGTACTGCGGCGGTAAGCGCCGGAACCGTTACGTTCACGGCTGATACCTGATGCAAATACGGGGCGGTGAGAGCCGCCCCAAAATCTTTGGAGGGATTATGAAAGAACTGACACTGAATACCGGCGAAATCGAGTATAGGCTTAACGATAAATGCACGGTTCGGTTTAACCCTACAGACCCCGCATTTGCCGACCGAATTTATTCGGCGCTCGACGAGCTGTCCCGGAAGCAGGAAAGCAAGAACCCGGACAACATGAGTACAAGAGAAACGTTTGATTACCTCCGGAAGCTGGACGCAGAGATGCGGGAGACGATTGACGGTTGCTTCGATACCCCTGTATGCGAGCCGTTGTTCGGAAAAATCAGCGTGTATGCAAGCGCGGAAGGAATGCCACTGTGGATGAATTTAATGCTTGCCATCATCGACGAGTTCGATGACGGAATAAAGCGGGAAAAGGCGTTCCACAGTGAAAAACTGGCGAAATATACAAAGAAGTACAGCCGATGATGTACGAACTTCCGACATCTGTCAACGTATGCGGAACAGATTATGATATTGAGACGGATTTTCGGGCGATTCTGGATATATTCGGCGTTCTGGAAGACCCGGATTTGACAGGCAATGAAAAGGGAATCGGGATGCTTGGAATCTTCTACAAAAGGTTTTTTGATATGCCCGCTGAGCATTTCGGCGAGGCTGTTCAAAAATGCTACTGGTTTATCAATGGCGGCAACGACAAAGTCTGCAAAAACGCCACAAAGTTGATGGACTGGGAGAAGGACTTCCCGGTTCTGATTGCCCCGATAAACCGCATTGCCGGGACAGAAGTCCGCTCCATGCCGTATTTGCACTGGTGGACATTTCTTTCATATTACATGGAAATCGGGGATTGCTTCTTTGCGCAGATCGTGCGGATACGGGATTTGAAGGCAAAAGGGAAACTGAAAGACAAAGCGGATAAGGATTTCTACCGGAGAAACAGGGACGCTGTGGATATAAAGACGCAGTATTCCGAAACGGAGAACGAAATTATAAAGGCATGGACGTGAAAACACCCGCAATTTCAGCCATTTTTTTCACGTCGTCACGATTCCAGAGAAGGACACCAGTTGCTTCTGCTGCTTGCTTTGCGCCTTCCGTAAAATAGCGATTTGTCATTACAGCGCCAACGTGACAATGGTAGATTGTTTTCCCGGTGTTAACCTCCTGCACTGGCTTATTCCCTAGATCTGTTGCGTAGCACTTACACTGTATCGCATACTTTATGCCGGCTTTTTTCGCGAGTATATCAACGCCCTGATCGCCGCTACCCTGGGTGACCTCGACATCAATAAACCCGTTTTTCCTCAAAATATCGGCACACCAGAATTCAAAAGCGCGTCCTTCCATGCAATCTATGGCAGACATTCCAATTTTTTGCACCGGGTGGGCAATCGCGCCATGCTGATTTCGGATAATCTTCCACGTAAAATCGGGGTACTTTTTAACAAATCCAAGTTCTTCTAACTCGTTTGCCAAGTCAGACGCCACATTAAAACTCCGTATTTCAAGCTTTCTTTGAAGCATGGAGATTGAAAAAGGTTCGAGATTCGGTAATAGCTGTATTGCATCACGAACCATTTGCGGTGTGACCTTTCTGGCAAAGTAATACCGCTTAGAAAGATACTTTACACTCAGAATTCCGCAAACTATTGGAACAACGAGGATAGTAATTGTATACCCAGCGCCAACAGTGATTTTTCCGTTTTCGTTCTCAGGCAAAATAGCCGTGGCAAGAGACAGAATAAGAAAAGCGGACAAGAACCACGCTACGGAAAAAATGAATACTGTTTTCAGTTTTTTCATAAGGCAATCCCCCAGTGCATTATTTTATCATTTAATTTCAACAGTTCCTATGGTGCATTAAAAGAGCAGGTGATTATATGGCAAATGCTGACGGTTCAATCATTTTCAGCACGGAGATCGACAACAAAAAAGCACAAGCTGAGCTTGATAAACTGGAAAAGAAAATAGCTTCTCTGGAAATCAAGGCAAGCCAAGCCGGGGCAAAGAAAATACCGCTAGAGGAGCAGGCCGATGCTTTGGGCGTGGCACTGGATGACGCAAAGCAGAAGCTCGAAGCGTTAAAAGCCAGTGGCGCATCTCCAAGTGCAATAGGGGCGCAATCGGAAACGGTTACTTCGCTACAGTACCAGTGGGATCAGGTTAACAACAAGATTGACCGGTATAACCGCGAAATTGAAAAGGCCAACGGTGATATTGATATCTCAAAAAGCCGGGCGGGAGAACTCGCCTCGCAACTCGCTTCGGCTGGACGCAATACTGAGAAAATGAGCGCTGGTGTCAAAAAGGCGGAAAAAAGCGCGAAAAGTTTCGCCAGCCGAATGAAATCTGTCGTTCGCTCTGCGCTTGTGTTCACGGTGATTACACAAGCGCTTTCAAAATTCCGGGACTGGATTGGGAATGTAATCAAGGCCAGCCCGGAAGCGACGGCGGCCATTGCAAGGCTCAAGGGTGCGCTGCTTACGCTGGTACAACCATTGGTAAATATCATCATACCAGCGTTTACGAAGTTCGTCAACATCCTTGCCGCAATAATTAACAAAATCGCAAGCGTGTTCGCAGTGCTGACGGGAAAGACCGTAGAATCGTCGAAAGCGGCAGCAGAGGCATTAAATAAGCAAACATCCGCGCTTAACGGAACGGGAGCGGCTGCAAAAGAGGCAAAAAAGCAACTGCTCGGATTTGACGAGATCAACCAGCTAACCGAAGATACGTCCGGCGGCGGAGGAGGTTCTGGCACGATAGCGCCCGATTTTTCCGGCTTTGATGATACAGAGGACGAGTTAAACACCATTCTCGGACTCGTTGGAGCTATAGCAACCGGCCTTCTGGCGTGGAAAATTGCAAGCCTGTTTACCGATAGTCTGAGCATGATCGGAGGTATTGCGCTTGCTGCTGCAGGCGCGTTCGCACTGGTTTATTTCTGGCTTGACGCATGGAACAACGGCATTGATATGCAAAACTTCCTCGGTATGCTCGCTGGTGCCGCCGCTCTAGCCGGAGGTCTTGCCATTGCGTTCGGGTCTACCGCCGCAGGAATAGCGCTTGTAATAGGTGGCCTTGCAATGCTGGTTGTTGGAATAAAGGATGTCATTGAAAACGGATTTACTCTTGAAAACACGTTAACCATCATTGCCGGACTGCTGGCAGCTGGGCTTGGAATTAGCCTGTTAACCGGCAGCTGGATTCCTTTGTTGATTGCCGGTATTGCCGCCGCGCTTATAGCGCTGGTTTCCTTTACCGGGCATGGTGAGGAACTAATTAACGGATTAAAGGAGACTATCGACGGATTCGGCAAATTCTTTAAAGGCGTTTTTTCCGGGGATATGGAGATGACTGCCGAAGGATTAAAGCAGATATGGGACGGCCTTAAAAATACATGGAACGCTGTCATTGATTCAATCAGGGACGCATGGAATATGTTCATCGAGTGGCTGCGCGGGAAAAATCCGGAATTAGCGGCAATCTTTGAAACATACGGGAAACTGGCTGCTGACCTTTACAACACTGCGAAGCAAATCCTGAGCGGATTTATCACATTTATCTCTGGCGTGTTCACAGGAGACTGGAACAGAGCATGGGAGGGTGTCAAGGAGATTTTCAGAGGCATCTGGAACAGGATTATATCGATTCTGGAGGGCGCGGTGAATCTTATCATCGGCGGCATAAACTGGATGATTCGTCAGTTGAACAAGATTCAGATTAAAGCACCGGACTGGCTTGGCGGCGGCACAATTGGCTTTAATATTCCTGCAATCAGCACCGTCAGCATTCCCCGCTTGGCGCAAGGCGCAGTCATCCCGCCTAACCGTGAATTTTTGGCCGTCCTGGGCGACCAGAAAAACGGAACAAACGTTGAAGCCCCTCTGGAAACCATTAAACAGGCTGTTGCGGAGGTGCTTTCGCAGAACGGTTCCGGCGAGGAAATCACGATCAAGTTCACCGGCGACCTTGCGACCCTTGCGCGGGTGCTGACACCTGAGATCACCCGTCAGCAGCGCCGGACACAGCGGGCATTGGGGGTGTAGTATGGCAAAACCATATTTCAAAATCAACGGTGTGGACATCCTCCACCTCACTCAGGAGGGCGGCATAAAGTGGCAGCGCAACGATGTGGAAAGCCCCAACGCTGGGCGAACCATGGACGCTACCATGCACCGTGGCCGGGTGGCGCAGAAATACCGGGCTGATATCACGTGCATGGATATGAACCGCGCGGAAGAGCTTGCGCTTATGGCGCTGATAAACCCGGAGTTTGTCACAGTGGAAACGAATCTACACCCGCTATATGGGAGCCAGACGGCGCAATATTATTCCAACAACGTTCCCGCTTCAATCTCCTACGTTGACCCCGATACCGGGGAATCGGTATGGACGGGTATTTCCTTCCCGCTGATCGAGCAGTAAGGAGGCAATATGCAGAAAACATCTGCTCTGTATAGAAAAATCCTTGCGGGCATCCACACGAAGGAAACGCGGGTTTCTATCGGCGATACGGGCTTTCTTGTGGACAAACGGGGAAATGGAATCACGTTCGGCGGCACCCGCATTCTGGTTGGGGCTTCCGGCGCAGATGCCGGATACGGAATGAACATCCTCGCGTCGGTAGAAACTACCAGCGCGATTTTCGATGGGAACGAGCCGACCGTCGGGAATGTAATAAGCCGGGAGTGCGACATTAAAATGCTGAAACCCTCCGGGAACATTGAAGGAATGTCCCGGATTGCGGTTTATGTAAGGCTTGTCAGCGATGACGGCGAATGCTCTGAGTGGCTCCCACAGGGCGTATTTTATGCGGATTCCATCGACCAGGACGCTGACGAGGACGATGTGCAGTGGCTTAAAATCCACGGCTACGACGCTATTCTGTTCGCTGAGCAGGATTACCCAGCAGACAGCAAATTGACATGGCCGGCAAAGGATATAGACGTTGTGCGGGAGATTGCCCAGGCAATGGGCGTGACGGTAGACCCGAGGACGGCGGAGATTATGCGCAACGCCTATCCTGTCCAGTACAATCCGGAATATATTTGCCGGGAATATCTTGGATATATCGCCGCCATGTACGCCGGGTGCTTTCTCATGAGCGAATCGGGGGAATTGATTCTGGTATGCTTCTGGAATATCCCAAAAGAAACCCGCTACCTGATCGATACCCACGGCTACGCCATTACGTTTGGAGGTGACAGGATCGTTGTCTGACGTGATCAATGTCCGAAAATCGCTTTCGTCGCTGGAAAAGCAAGACACTTTCAACGGATATTCAAAAGTCGTTGTTGTCGTGTCAGATGAAATGGAATACTCAGCCGGAACCGACAGTGGGCGAACACTTACTCTGGACTGCCCGTGGGGTACGCAGAAAATGGCTGAGGATATTCTATCGAGAATCCAAGGCTTTCAATACCAGCCGTATACCGCCGATGGCGCACATATCGACCCGGCGGCGGAGATCGGAGACGGATTTGCTGCCGGAAACTTATACAGCGGGATATACTCTAAAAACGTTTCCCACGGGGCACTGTACACGGCGAATGTATCCGCACCCGGCGGCGAAAAAATCAATTATAAGTACGAGTATAAAACACCTACGCAGCGCAAGATTGAACGCCATTATTCCGAAATGAAGTCCACGTTCAAGGTTCAGGCCGACCAGATTTCCGCCGAAGTCTCTGCCCGTATCGAGCAGGGAGATGAACTCACGTCCCGGCTGGACATTCAGAGTGACCAGATCTCCGCGCGGGTGACCAAAACCGGCGGTAGTAGCTCATCCTTCGGCTGGGAGCTGCTTGACGATTCCTGGACGGTCAAGGCCAACAATACCACGGTGTTCCAGATCACCAAGTCCGGTGCCGAAGTCCGTGGAAAGATTACCGCCTTAAGCGGCAAAATCGGCGGTTTTGACATTCAATCCGACTACCTAAGCTATAACAATCAGGTCTGGAACGGCACCAACAGCCGGGGTATTTACATTGGTGTCAACGGCATTCAGTGCGGCTCAGAGGCTAACGGCGTGCAAATTACGCCGACCGGGAATCTGTACGCTGAGAATGGCTATTTCCGGGGAAGCGTCAGCGCTGGTATGATTGACTACGGTGGCAACGATGGGTACCTTGACGGGTCAGGTCTTGCCAGTCACAGTGTCTACGGCTCGGAAATCGGCTACAACACCATATCCACGGCCTATACCAGCGGAGGTATCAATACCTCGCTTGGATATGCGGATTTTGCAAATGGTGTGTTCAATGGGTGGAATACCGCAAGCTACGTTGATGCGTCCGTACTATTCGCGTCGAGCTTCTATTTCAAAGACGAAGAGGTGGCTTGGCGAACAATTAAGGACGGAAACGGATTATCACAAACTGTGTTAGTGAGGGCTTAAGTATGGAAAAACTGAAAACCGCAACAGGCAAAGAATTCGACTGCGATTATTTCAACCCTTTCCCCCAGGCGGGACAGATAAACATCCGTATTCTCGGGGAATCCCTGGCGACGATCGCCACGGTATTTGCAAATCCCGCTGAGACGGTGCAAATGTGGTGGGAAGGGCAGTACGCCGCCCAATATACGAAGATAATCGCTATCGTACCGGAAACCGGCGCGGTGCGTGTGGTGCTGGGAAAGGAGTAAAAATGAACCCTGTAATGAAACTTAGGGCAGTCCTGAATACCCTCGAGGGCGTTCAGGTCGCAGGACGGGAAAACTGGGACAGGATGCTGGGCAGTATGCAGGCCATTGAAGAAGTGGTGCAGGCGCTGTCTGCGCCTCCTGCGCCCGAAAAAGAGCCTGAGCAGGAGGTGCCTCATGCCGGAAGTGGTTGTTAATAGATGCTGCGGGGAAATCCCGATCATGCACACAGATGAAGATGGCCACATCGTGGATATGGAATGCCCCGTGTGCGGGCGAACCGTATACATCGGTAGTAGTGACCTTTTCACAAAAGAGCAAAGGGAGCGCATTGATACATGGAATAAGGGGGTAAAGAAGCGTGGCAGATAAAGCAATATCCGAGCTGATTGCAGCGGAACAGATAAAAGCCGCTGACCTTTTCGTCCTGGAACAGGACAGCGCGGCAAAGAAACTGACGGGACAAATTCTTCTGAACTGGCTGACCGCCGCCGCAGACGGCCACGGCGGTATCAGCAGCATCGTGAAGCAGTCCACCAGCGGCCTTACGGATACATACCGCATTACGCTTGCCGATACGACTACCTTTGATTTCAACGTGTCCAACGGCAAGGGCATTGCAACCATTGCCAAAGTCTCCACCAGCGGCCTTGTGGATACATACCGCATCACCTACAATGACAGCTCCACAAGCACGTTTACCATCACGAACGGCGCAAAGGGCGATAAGGGCGACAACGCATACGTCTGGATTCGGTACGCGTCTCAGAAGCCCACGGCAGCTTCTCATAGTTTCGGCGTACTGCCGGACAATTGGATGGGCGTATACAGCGGCAATTCCGCAACTGCCCCAACGGACTGGACGAAGTATCAGTGGTTCGAGATCAAGGGTGAAAAGGGCGATACCGGGAACCCGGCGACGCTCAACAGTTCTGCAATCAACTACCAGACGAGCGATTCCGGCACGGTCGTTCCGTCCGGAACATGGTCAAACACGATCCCGACGGTGGCGCAGGGCAAGTATCTGTGGACAAGGGTCACGCTTGCGTTCAACACTGGCAACGCCGTCACCTCTTACTCCGTCTCCCGTATGGGCTTGGATGGCACCGGAGCTGTATCCAAAGTGTGCGGCAAAGAACCTAACTCCAATGGCAACGTTGAGCTAGAAGCTGAAAATGTTGGGGCATTGCCTAGTGCTGGCGGTTTAATGACCGGAAATATTGTCATGAACTCCCATCAAATCAAAGTATTAGGCGTGCCCACGGACAGCGCTGATGCTGCAACCAAGGGGTACGTGGACACGGTTGCAAAGACTGCAACGTTAACTGCTGCCGGTTGGTCTGCCAGCGCCCCGTATACCCAGTCTGTTACGGTCTCCGGTCTGACGGATGCAAAGCGTGCGATGGCTTATCCAGTGTACGGGAGTAACACGGCCACCAATCTTGCGCTGAAAGAGGCGTGCGGTATGGTGAGCTTCGCTTCCCGGTCAGGCAGTACGCTGACGTTTACCTGCCTTGAGGACAAGCCCACGGTGAACATTCCGATTACGGTGGAGGTGTACGTATGAGCATTGCAGTGCCTTTATATGGATTTGGTGCCAGCGGCGGTAGCCCCAACAAATCGACAATAATCGTGACCGCCCCCACAGGCTCCACTGTAACCTGCAAGATGGGGGCTACAACGAAGACGGTCACTGAGAAAAATGGCGTATGGAAATTCGGCGGGCTTGACCTGGGCACCTGGACTATTACTGCTACAAAGGGCAGCAGCATCGCAACCCAGGACGTTAACATTACTCGTTTAACTGTAGAGTATGTTACAATAACGTACTTTTCAGCTACAATCAACGTCACTTACCCCGCGGGGTCAGTTTGCACATGCGGTGACGGAGTTACAACTTTTATTGCTCCAAACACTAGCGGTTCGTGGGCATGCATAGTCTATAATGCGGGCACGTGGACTGTAGCAATTACCGACGGCGAGAAACACGCCAGCACGAGCACAGTAATCTCCACAAGTGGCCAGACGCAGAATATCGAGTTGAGCTATCGGGCGTTGCTTTACCAAGCAGGTGATACGTCTGATAAATGGCAGTACGAGCCTATGTACATAAGTACAAGCTATAAAAATGCTACAGCACCTACTGTTAACGTAGAGTCGGACAGCATGACGGTAACTCAGCCTACTTACGTAAATGGTTGCGCCTATGTATACACCAGCGAGATAGACATGACAACACTAGACACACTTAGCTTTGATGGTACTCTAAGTACAGCCATGACCAACTTTGCAGATGCTGCATGTCTGTGCATATGGACGAGCTTAGGTACTTATGTCACCGATAACCGGGTCGCATACATCAACTTCAAAACTGCATCCCCCAAGCAGATTGATGTATCAGCTCTGACTGGAACCCATAGGGTTGGATTCTTCCTGTTTTCAAACGGCACATATGCCAAGGTCAACAGTCTATTGATAGAGTGAGGTGCTGAGAATGAAAAAAATCTATCTAGATGCTGATTTTAAGTGCTATGCTACTCCTAGCGAGGGCTTAGTAGAAATTGAAACGGATGCTTTCGATGGCAAATGCGGTACCTACGTTGAGGGCTACCGCTTCATCCCGGCGGGTCAGACATGGACCCGTGCCGACGGCGTGATATTTGCCGGTGAGATGATCGCCCCGTGGAAACCCTGGGACGAGCTTGATGCCGCCCAGCGGGAGTATGAGAGGGAGCAGTACACCGCCCTATTATCGAAACTATCGGAGGTATACGAAAATGCTGACACCTGATGAAATCATTGCCTATGCAAAGGCAGATAGAGAAACTTGCCGCGTTGTTTTGGCGGCGGGAATCACCATCGACCCGGAACCCAGTGCCCCACCCAGCAGACCGGGCTATAGCTGGATTCCAAAGCAGATTTCCGCTGGCGGCGCAATTATGTGGGTGGAAAGTAAGTATGATTCCACAATGCCGGGTACGAAGGAAACGCCGATTCCGTATACTTCCGGGATGACGGTTCGCCCCAACTACTTTTACATACTGGATGGTGTGCGAAAAGTGTGGACTGGTGATGAAACTACCACCCCCGCGTGGGATGATGATCGCTTCACCGAAATGTAAGGCGGTGACGGCATGAAAATTGCAGAAGTTAAAGTCGCCAAGACAACTTGCGAGACGACGCGCCTTGCTCTGATTCCAAAGGGCATTGTTGGCGCTACCGTTTCCATTGAGTACACGGATTCCGCTTGGGATGGCCTACAGAAAACTGTGGTATTCCGAAGCGCAGTCACAAAAGACGTGTTTGCCGCTGGAAATGAAGTGGTTGTCCCGGCGGAAGTAGTCAGCCGCGCGGGCGTGAACCTCTACATGGGCGTGTACGGCGTTGGCGCAGATGGCCGCATGGTGATTCCCACCATTTGGACGGAACTCGGCCTTGTGAATAGCGCGGCTGCTCCATCCGGGGACAGCTCAACCGACCCGTCCTTGCCGGTCTGGGCGCAGATTCAAGCCATGATTGGGAATCTGGATAATCTGGATACCGTCGCGAAATCGAGCCTTGTAGCGGCTGTAAATGAGGCGCTGACAAGGGGCGGTGGAGAGGTTGACCCGGCAACGGTACATAAAATCGTGGACGACTATCTGAAAGCCAACCCGCCCGGGGCAGGTGCTGACGGCAAGGACGGTATTACCCCGACCATCGGTGAAAACGGGAACTGGTATCTGGGCAGTTCCGATACCGGCAAACCAAGCCGGGGCGCGGATGGCGCAGTTCCCGATATCCAGATCGGCACGGTCACGACCCTTCCGGCGGGCAGCGATGCGACTGCCAGCATGGGCGGCACGGCAGAGAATCCGCTGCTCAACCTTGGCATCCCGCGGGGTGCGGACGGGCAGGGCGGCGGCTCCGGTGGCACGGATATTTCCCTTGGCCTTACGTCGGCCACGGTGGGGCAGACGATAAAAGTCAAGGCCGTGGATACCGATGGAAAGCCCACCGCGTGGGAAGCAGCGGAAAACGGCGAAAAATGGGAGAAGATCGCGGAGATTATCATTCCCGACGACGCGGAAGAAAGCAATGCGCTGACTATCAATAAGGATCTCAACGGGCAGCCCTTTTCCCTCCTGAAAGCGAGGCTCTGCGGGAAATTCCCCAAGTATACCGGCGGGAGTACCATTCCGAACGTCATGTTTGCCATGCTCAACGGGAAAACCACCGGTAATCCCAGCCCGGCAGTTTATACTTCCCTTTGGCCTAAGGTCGAAACTGCCCGTCTGGTGGGAGCCGTCTATGAGGTGGATGTTTCCGGAGTACAGGTGGTAGAAAGCGTATTGCGTTCAACCGGCGGCGGATGGGGTGAGAACATGGGCATGTACGGCAGTGCCAATAGCACCTACGTGAAGTATTTCACGGATTCGCTCTGGGCGAAGCCCATTACCTCCATCGGCGGAACCGGTATGCTGATTTATCCCGGCTGTAAATTCGTTCTTTACGGCGTGCGGGCGTAAGGAGGACAGCCATGAACATGTGTGAAAATGGAGTAATTCGCCCAATGTCTCCGGAGGAAATCGCGGAGCTGGAACGGGCAATAGCCGAGGCACCGGAACCGGAACCAACGCCGGAAGACCGCATTGCAGAGCTGGAAGCACAGAATCAGGAGCTTACCGAATTTCTGAATCAGATGGCGCAGGTTTATGATAGCAAGGAGGATACAGCATGACGATTATGCAAATTCAATGCCTGTTGACTTATCTGGGCTATTCTCCCGGCACGATTGACGGCGTTGAGGGCAGGAATACCCAAGGGGCAATCCGGGCGTTTCAGGCCGACTACGGGCTTACCGTGGACGGGATACCGGGAGCCGCTACCCAGAAAATGCTCATCGGTGCTATCGCCGGGACGGCGGTAAAGGCAGAGAAACCAGAGCGCAGCGACGCGCCGAAGACGGGAACGTTCTGGGACGATATCCGGTACTTTACCCGTGAGGAATTCCGGTGCCCTTGCGGTCGCTGCGGCGGGTTCCCGGTGGAGCCGCAGGAGTCTATGGTACGCACTGTGGACGAAATCAGGCGCCGGCTGGGTATCCCAATTTCCATTGTGGACGGCGGCGGTTCCGGCGTGCGGTGCGCGGCGCACAATGCGGAGGTCGGCGGTGTGTCCAATTCTCAGCATCTGTTTGGGCTTGCCGCTGATCTGCACAGTGCCGCAAGTCCGACGGAGATGAAAGCCGCAGCGGAGGACGTCATGGGGCACACCGGTGGTATTGGGCTGTATAGCTGGGGCATTCATGTGGATACCCGTCCCGGCTATGCTCGTTGGAACGGCTAAGAGGGGGTATGCCAATGGAAGAAACGGAAATCGCTGGGCGGCTTTCTGCGGTAGAACAGCGGAGCAAATCCAACTCCCACCGTCTGGACGCGCTGGAACGGCACACGGAAGCGGTGAACACGCTGGCAACGTCTGTTGCCGTCATGGCGGAGAAGGTGGAGGTTACCGGGGAGAAGGTTGACGGCCTCTGCACGGACGTGCAGGAGCGGAAAGCCGAACCCGGCAAGCGGTGGAAGGGCGTTGTGGAAAAGGTCATCTACATCGTCGTGGCCGCTGTTGTAGGGTTTATTCTTGCCCGGCTTGGGCTGGGCTGATTTTTAAGGAGGAAAACAAAATGCACGAACTGAAAGACACCATCGAAGGCATGACAAGCGCTGACTATAAGGAGCGCTTTAAGGCCGAGTACCAGCAGGTAAAAATCCGGTACGACAAGCTGGACGCATTGACCGTGAAGTATGAGGCCGGAACGTTGCCGTTCACCCCCAACTGCTCGCTCGATCTTCTGAAGGAGCAGAAGAAGCACATGGGGAATTACATCCGCTGCCTGAAAATCCGGGCAGAAATCGAAGGCATTGAGCTTTAAGGAGGAAACAAAAATGATTAACTGGGTTGTACGTATCAAGAACAAAAATTTCTGGCTGGCCGCGATTCCCGCGTTGCTTCTGCTGGTGCAGACGGTAGCCGCCCTGTTCGGATTTACGCTGGACTTGGGCGAAATCGGCGACAAGCTGCTGGCCGTGGTGAACGCCGTGTTTGCCCTGCTGGTGATTCTGGGCGTGGTCAATGATCCAACCACCGCCGGTATCGCTGACAGCAAACAGGCAAGAACTTACATTTCTCCCAAGGAGGACTGATGTGATAAGTGGATAAAGTCCGATGGAATCGGGTAATTCTGGATGAGTTCTGTTCTCTGGCGATTCTCACGCCGTTGGAGGAAAAGATCATCCGCACCCGAGCCGCCGGATGGAGCCAGACAAAACAGTGCCACAAGTTTTGTGTGTCCCAAGCCACTATCACAAGAACGGTTAAAAAGTTGCGGATAGAATACGAATTGTGCAGAAAGTACAGTGACAAGCTCCCTGAAAATCTGAAATTCTGATTCTTCGTGACGATTTATTGACGATTTATTGACGAAATCCCGACGAGTAGATGATGATTCTACCGTCGGGATTTTTGTTATTCTATAGGTAGAAGGTGGCCACCTCCTAATATTTTGAAGGAGGACTTCTAAACTATGGAAGTAGAAAAGGATTATGCAAGCAAAGGCGTAGCCGGTGCCGGTCTTGGCACGGGTATTGCCGGTCTGGCGCTGGGCGTGATGAACGCTGCGGGCGGTCTGGGCGCTCTGGCTCTCGGCAACCGCAATGCCGTTCCCACTGCTCCCGTTATGCCCGCCATGCCCTATGGGGTTGGCTGCGGCTGGGGCGGGTGCAGCGAGAACATGCCCGTGAGTCGGTATGAACTGGATCGCGAGCAGCAGCTCGCTGCCAAGGATTCCGAAATCGCACTGTTGAAGGCAAATACCTACAACGATCAGAAATCCCTTGAGATGTACGCCTACATTGACGGGCAGTTGAAGGACATTCGCAAGACCCTGTGTGATCAGGCTGTACACAATCAGCGAACTGAGGACAGCTTCGCGCTGGTTCGTCAGGATGTGGAATGCGTTCGTTCCGAACTGTCCAAGGACATCAAGATCGAGGCAGAGCGGCGTTGCTGCGCCGACAATTCCATCGTGACCTACGCCAACGCGACCTTCTATCCGAAGCAGGTTGCCGACGTGACCACCGGAACCGGCACCACGGCACAGACGCTGTACAACCCCCTGCCCAAGTGCGGCGGGTGCTGCAACGGTTGATTTCCGACAATTGGGGCGGCAGCCGCCGCCCCATACTTTCAAGGAGGTAATTTATGATTCCTATGGAAAACGTGCAGGCAGGGCTTGCAAGATTCATTGACAGAAGCATTGCCCCAAGTCTTTCCGGCTGGGACAGAGTTCTGGTTGCCGGGGCTGGGGGGCTGCTTACCGCAAATTTCCCGAAGATTATTGCCCAGTACGCAGATCATCCCATGGTAAAGGCGCTGGGCGTTTACGATATGGAGCATGGCGCGGTAGACGTTGACGCCCTGTACAATGCCGCAAAGCCATACATGGGGACAGAGGCGTTGCCCGTGAAAATCCCAGGAATCGGGCTTACGCTCAAGCTGGGGAAACAGGACATTGATACGCTGTATGCGTACATTCAGGAGGGTATCAGATGAAAGAAATCAAACTGCTGATGGAGCACATTGAGGACGAGCTGGAAGACGCGCACACCTACGCAGAGCTGGCCGTGGAATACAAGCACGACGACCCGGAGCTGGCAGACCTGTTTTACAGGCTGAGCGGGGAGGAAATGAACCACATGAACGCCCTGCACAAGGCCGTTGTTTCCCACATTGAGGAATACCGCAAGCATAAGGGCGAACCGCCTGCGGCCATGATGGCCGTCTATGAGTACCTGCACAAGCGGGATATTGAGCGGGCGGAGAACGTCGGAGTGGTGCAGGGGATGTATAAGCGGTAAGCGTGGCAAATTTCGTGTCAAATTGCGTGTCAAATTTGGCACAAATAAACGCTTGGAAGCGGCAATAAATAACTCGGACGTTCGAATATTTTCTAGGCGTAAATGTTTAGGTTCTTCCGTAAAACAGAAATAAAGCAATAAAAAAGCCCTAGAATAAGTTTCTAGGGCTTTTTTAGTATGGTGGAGCCGAGGGGAATCGAACCCCGGTAGCAAACCCGTAAAGCTGTTGCTATTCTAATGAAAATCTATTTCTGTGTCAAACGGCGTGTCAAATTGCGTTCTTTTATTGCCTCATCGGAAAAGTAGTTGCAGAACTGCCACGACTTGTCCGCGATGTCCTTTTCTGCCAGATGCGTGTAGATGTTGTGCATCGTGGACAGATCATTCCAGCCGCCGATTTTTGCCGCTATCATCTCCGGCATTTGCAGGTGATAAGCCAATGACGCGAAGCTGTGCCGCAGCCCGTGGAGATCAACAACTGTAACGCCAGCGGCCTGACAGACTTTCTTTACCAGCGTGAGGGCGTAATCTCCGGTCATGCGCACAACCGCCCCCTGCCGCTCTGGCTCTCTCAGTAGAGCGTCCCGCAGCGGCGGAATGATCGGCACCGACCGCCTGGATTTGTCCGTTTTGTTTTGCTTCTTCGACACCATCCCGTCCGAGCCGCGAACGATTGCACCGCGAACATATAGTACGTTGTTATCCAAATCCACGTTATCCCACGTCAAGGCCAGCATTTCCGACCGGCGGAGGCTGGACAGGCACAGCAGCGCAGGGATTTCCACCGGCTGACCCTTTATAGCTTCCACAAACTTATCTATTTCGTCCGGCGTGAGATATGCCCGTTCGTGATGCTCGTCCGGGTAAAGCATGACCTCCGGGCGGGGCGCTCCTGCGGCAACAATGCAGGCGGAAAAGAACATCCACCCGTTTTTGATGTATTTGGGGGATTTTCCCGCCTGACGTTCTGCGCGAATTGCTGCTTGCCATTGACTGTCAGAAACGGTGAAAATGTTTTTCTTCATCATCGACTGGAACATAGCCCGTTTGAATTTCTCATACCCCGCGATTGTGGAGGGAGACAGGAAGCCTTTTTTGCTGTCGATGTATTTTTTTACAGCTGTTTCCACCGTGATGTTCTTTCCGGATGCCCCGGCCTGTGCTTCGATAACTCCGTTTTTCAGTGCCAGGTACTCAGCGGCGCATTCGTCGTAGGTGTCCTTCGTTATGGATACTGTGCGGCCGTCAATATAGATTCTTGTTCGCCACGACCCTGACGGGAGTTGTTTAATAGCCGGGAGTTTTACCCCCGGCTCTTTTTTCTTTCTTCCCATAGCGTATCCCTCTTTTTTGATATTTTGCTTACAGTGAAGTGCAGAAGCCCGAACAGCAGTACAATAACAGCCGCCGCACCTGCCCACACGACCGGAGAAACATCGTCAGAACGTATCAGTCCCTGGTCTGGCACCCGGCTATCCAGAATCGCATAGATTGCCCACACAAATGTCAGCGTAATGCAAACGCCGCACAGCCCGTACACAAGGATTTTGTATGAGCTGCGGACATTCTTTATTTCTGCATTTTGCTTGCTGATGCGGTCATCTCTGGCCGCGACACCGGCCTCCATAATGCGGCTCCTGTCCAGTAGGCGGTCTATCGCCGCGTCCTTCTCGGCAATTATCTCGTCCTTGTATGCTATCTCCTGCCGGAGCTGGTCTATTTCCGCCTGATCTCCGCTTTGGTGAACACCTGCAACGGAATCCATTGACACGTCCATAGCGGCGCACAGCGCGGCGATATGGAAAAAGCCAGGGTTCGATACGGAACCGGAAAGAATCCGGCTTGTTGTGGCGATGGGAACGCCGGACACGTCGGAAAGCTGCTGATTCGTCAGATGGTTCCGGAATTTCTCGTCTTTCAGCCTTTCCGGGAGGGCATCGAAATTCGGCTGCATTTCCTCGATGCATGTTTGGCCTGTATTTGAATCCATAATTCGCCCTCCTATTAAATTCAAATTTGATTCCGGATTATGCATATTTGATTCTGGTTGAATCAAATGTGTGGTTTACTTTTCCATGCTGAAAATGCTATGGTGATATTGCAACCGGCAAGGGACACACGTCGTTACCGGCGGCAAGCCCCGTCACCTTGTGGCACGGGTGGCGGGGCAAAGTTTAAATCTTATCCGTGAAAGTCTCCAACCCATCCACATGCTCTTGCAGATTTGCTTTTGGGATTTGCTTCATGGGGTCTAAAATAAAATCAATACCGTTTCTGCGCGCAATCTTTGCGACCGGCAGGAAGTCACTGTCTCCGGCAATGAGAACAATCTGACTAGCGTACTTCCCCATCGCGATTGACGTTGCGTCAAGGCCGATGCGCATATCGACACCCTTTTGCTTTACGTCCAAACGAAAATCCCGCTCCGTTAGATCTGAGACAGTTTTCTTCCCGCTTAGCAGATCACTCAGAGCATGCGCTTTCAAAATGTACTCCGCCTGATTTTCGGCAAGTTCTCCGCGGCGAATTGCCACTTTCCTTTTCGATGCCAGGCAGTCAAAAAAATCTTTCGTCCACTGCGTCCCAGTTCCGACGGAAAAGTCTGTCACCGTTCCGGTCAAGGGGTGCACAAGCTGCCTTGTCATCCCTGGGCAGTCGTAATAGAAAATTCTGTACAAGTCTCTTGGCTCGTCTGGTTCTGTTATGTGCAGCATACAGTAGCGAAACAATTCATCTGCACGATCTTGCGCGCTTTTCTTTCCCCAGAGCGCAACGGCACGTTTCCTGTAGTATCCACCGTCTACCAGAATAGCAGTCTTTCGTATTTCTTTTTTATTCAAGACTATCCCTCCCAAAAATAAAACCCCTGGGTTTGGGGTCTCCCGAAAGGTGGAAGCCCTCGCCCAGAGGTTTGATAAACAGCGTAACGAGGTAACCTCGACGCACCGTTATTATACGCACCGTTGGACGATTTGTCAACCACTTTTAAAAATTTTCTTGAATCAAAGTTTAATCGTCATCTTCATTCAAGATAATAACACGTTCGACATATAATTTCAACGAAAAGAAAAATTTTTGTGCAATTTTTTAATTAGTCCGGTTTATTGGATAGATGCTATGTTATAACTAGCGTGTAAACCGAACAGGCGTTCGGTAATGATAAAAATAAAGGAGAGATAGAGATGACAGCGAACGAAAAGGACTTTATCAGCGTTTACCGGACATTAACAGATGAAAACAAGCGGAGGCTTCTGTGCTTCTTTTCTGATCTGCTGTCCAAACGGCCACCACTTGATAAAACCGCAGATTGTGGTATAATAAGTGATGAAACCGACGAAAAACCAGCTGTGGAGGTGTAAAATATGAGCAAACCGGTAACTTCTGTGAAAGAAATTATTGCGGGTATCAAGGCGGGCATTATGGCTGTTGATTCGCCCACTCGTGATACTGGCGAAGAACAGCCTGTACAGAGAGAACGGAAATCTTCGCAATCAGAGCAAGATCGGATTCCGAAAGCGTGATTTCTTCATTCCAAGAATCGCCCATTGCCTTTACGATATCCTGCGCGATATCCTCGTTGTGCATGGATGCGTACATCATGAACCCATCGTAATCCAATTTCATAATTATTTTCCTTCTTTCTGTTTTTCTTTTAGGGAAAGGGCGTAGGTGTACAACGCACCTTTTTCCTCAGTAGACAAAGAACGGTACATCCGAAGAATATTTTCCTCCCCGATGTCATTAGGCATCGGGGCATTTTTTGTTTCCTCTCCCTTGAGATACTCGACGGTTACACCGAAATAATCGGCGATTTTTTGTAAGGTCGCTTGCCTCGGAACTGAATTGTTAGCCCATCTTGTGACGGAAGACCGCTTAAAACCTAACTCCTCGGCGACCGCAGACGGGGATTTATTAATTTTGTTGCATAAATCAACATAGCGAAAATAGAACAAAAACAACACCTCCAAATTGTGCAATAGTCCGAAAGTTAACAAACGCAACATTCACGCTTGACAATACGAGGCACAAGTGTTACAATAGCAGCAAAGTTAACAAACGCAACAAAACCCAGACCCAAGACAAAAAGTCCTGCGTCAAAGCTATTCTGTTCCTCGCAAGTACATAGTAGCACACTTTGTTAACTTTTGCAACCACAAAATGACTGTGGCGGGAAACAAAAAGACGATGGAGGGTGATCTCCATCGTCCTATGCCAAATTTGTTTACCCTTTATCCCCCTGCAGGTTTTCACCGTCTAAGACCACCCTTAGGCTTCTTCGGAAAATCTTGTCACTTTCGCAGTTTTGGTTCTGCGCATGGCCTTCTCGCTGGCAAGCCAACGGGAGTGCTGAGATATGGTGGGATATGATTACCGGCATATCACCATGAGTTTTTACCTCTTCACTGAGAATCCGCCATATCTAAGCAAACTGCATTTTACGCCAGTTTTACGTGCTTTGGCAACCACTATTGCGACCCAATGGAAAGGGAGCAGGCAAAAACAAAAGGTTGGTCAAAAAAGCCACCTCCTTTGGATTTGCCCTAGAGAGGGCTACAGATAGCATACCAAATTTTCCCGCCGCAGTCAACATTTTTAACTGAAAGGAGGAATACAATGCCCGAAAAATGGACGGGGCGGCTCATCGGGCGGATGCACAATGAGCGGATCACCTATGAGCAGCTGGCAAACGAAATGGGCGTAAACAAAGCTTATATTTCCATGATTCTGAATGGGAAACGCAAGCCGCCCGATATTCAAAAGCGGATGGAGACCGCGCTGGAAGCAATCATCAAGCGAGAACGAGGCAACCAAGCCTAGCAAACCAGATAACGGGAGGTGAGAAGAATGGAACCTATCGAAATAGCATCGCTTGGCCTGGGCATTGCCAGCATCATTCTAGGTACTCTAACAGCGATACAAAACATCCGCAACTCTCTGGGAGAGCAAGAGTCCTGGAAACAACGCGGCCGCGAGATGTTCCGAGAACCACCTTGCAAGGGTCACCGGGCACCGGAAGGACATGTTCCGTCCGAAGAAGAACGCGCGATGATCCGAGCGGGGCAATATACAGGGGGAGAATCTCGGTGTTGATAACTGGCCTTTTATTCAGCTCCGGGTGGGTATAAGTGTACAGTGTTGTTGACTGTTCTCCAAAAGGAACGCCGTTGATCTCACCGCGTGTGACGGAAATTCCAAGCTGGGATTTGTTTGTAAACTCGACTAGCATAACCGTGAATTTGGCCTCATTGTAGATTTGCTTGACCGAAATACAGAGCCGTTTGTGATTGGCAATCAGGCTCTTTACAAAATTGTAAATCGACAGTGCAAAGCCAACGACCGCTATCCAGAACGTAATACAATTCGCAATTGACACAAAATCGCCTCTTCCTGTGCTTTTCCACCAGAATAGCACAGCGAAGGACAATATGCAATAAAAAAGACGTGAATAAACGAATTACGGATTATATGAGAGGAGGTGCAGACAATGCCTAGAATCCGGCAGTATGCCGACCTGTACGCCCAGCGGGATTTCTGGCGCGAGATTGACCGCAGATGCCCCGACGCGGGGGTTCAGAGCAATAACAACGCCGCACTTGCCCGGGCGGTCGGCACGGCAGACGTGACTATCGGAGTGTACAAGCAAGACCCCGGAAAGATGCAGCTGAAAACACTGTCCCGGTTTGTGGCGGCACTGAAACCCGACCCGGGCGTAATCCTCCGGCTACTGGGGTATTCGGAAAAAGAAATCAGGGCGTTTGCAAGGGAATGGCAGTGATTTGAAATCTACGGCAGAATGCCGAAATTGAAAGGAGTTATTTATGGCGAAATACAAAGTTGGGGATAAGGTGCGGATTGTGAGCAAGAGGCCGCAGCGGTGCTGGAACCCTTATATGGACAAGCATCTGGGAAAGACCATGACGATCATAAAATCCGGAATCAACGCTGAAGGAGTTTACTATTGCATGGAGGAGGATCGCGACGATTTTCTTGGGCATTGGTGCTGGTACGAAGACATGATCGGTGGCCTTGCGGAGCCTGAGCGGGAACCCTACACCGTGGAACTCCGCTTTGACGGGATGATTACCACGGCCACGCTGAAACGGGGCGGGCGGGACGTGAAGACCGCAGAAGCCCGGTGCAATCCGAAGGATACCTACAGCAGAGCGGAGGGCGCAAGGGTCGCCGTTGAGCGGCTTTTTGAGAAGAAGCGCAAGGAGGACAAGCCAAAGGAGAGCAAGCCGAAGATCGGGGACAAGTTCGTTGTCACGGTAGCGGTCGGTAAGTATGGGCATAGCTTCAATATCGGTGATGTCGTTATGTTGGTAAGAATCTTTCCGAACGGAAATTTTGACTTGGTTGACGAAGAGGGACTAATTCAAATGCTTTCTCCAAGTGAGGTTCGCCCCTACAAGGAGAACTCCAAATGATGCCGAACGAAGTCACCCAGCTTCGCACTATGGCGGAGATGAACCGCCGGTTGCGCCGGGAAAATGAGCATCTGCGGGAATCCTTGGGCATGGAAACGAAGGAAAGCACGGCGTTTGACGATGAGAACGTGGAGCTTTTCAGTGTAGTCCACCGAAATCATGAGGTCAGGGGGTGAGGATATGGCAAGCAGAAGCAAGCCCGTGGATGCCCGGTGGGAGCCGGTGCCGGAGAACCGGAAGCCGTTCAGCGTTAAAGAATGTGTGCTCCACGTTCTTCCCTACGCCGGATTGAATCTGGTGCTTTTCTGGTGGCAGCAAGCCGATTTGCTGGCAGACCAGGCGGCAGTTCCCGCAATGTGGGTGTGCGCTATCCTGATGGGCGCTGGTATCGGACGGTGCATCAGAGGACGATAAAAAGCCGCCCCCGATGTTACAGCACCGGGGACGGCGATACAGAGACATTCACCATCTACCCATTTACAGTATATCAAACTGAGAAAGGAAAGTCAATGGACGTTTTTGATAGCATGGAGCCGTGGCGGAAGGCTGAACAGCTGGCGGCGGAGGCTGACCGCCGGAAAGCGGTACTCCCGAAGTGTGCCCGGTGCGGATATCCCATCACAGACAGCAAGCTGGTGTATATCCCGGCACATGATGAGTTCTACTGTCTGGATTGCATCGATTCCATGACGGAGTTCAACGAGGAAGCGGAGGTGGAGGAATGATACGGAAAATTCCAACCGCGACCATGAGCAAAGGGGAATGGACAGCGCTTCGCTCTACCACCATTGGTGGTTCGGATGCCGCCGCTATTCTGGGTCTGAATCCCTACAAGTCACCGTATGCCCTGTGGGCGGAGAAAACCGGGAAGGTCATCCCGGAGGATATTTCCCAGAAAGAGGCGGTACGCCTTGGCACGGACTTGGAGGAATACGTAGCAAAGCGGTTCACAGAAGCTACCGGGAAAAAGGTGCGGCGGGAGAACTACACGGTATTCCGGGACGATATGCCCTACGCCCACGCCAACTACGACCGGCTGGTCATCGGTGAACGGGCGGGATTGGAAATCAAGACCACGAACGCGCTCCACTTGAGCAAATTCAAGAACGGCGAGTTCCCGGCTACTTACTACGCGCAGTGCTGCCATTACCTTCTTGTGTCCGGCCTTGATCGCTGGTATCTGGCGGTTCTGGTTCTGGGCATTGACTTCAAGGTGTTTGTCATAGAGCGGGACGAGGCAGAGCTGGAAGCCCTGAAAGAGGCGGAGGAAAGCTTCTGGGAGAACGTTCAGAGCGAAACACCCCCGGTCATTGACGGCATGGATTCCACCATTGACGCCCTGAACGCAGAGTTCCCGGCCAGCGATCCGGACACCGAAATGGATTTGACCGGCTGCGCCGTTGACCTGGCGATCATGGACGAATGCAGCCAGCAGATCAAGGCGTTGGAAGAAAAGAAAGCAACCGCTCAGGCGCATATCATGGAGGCCATGGGAACCGCCGAGCGGGGCGGATACGGGAGCTACAGCGTCACATGGAAGACGCAGAAACGCTCCACGTTCGATAGAAAGAAGTGGGAGAAAGACCACGGAGAAATCCCACAGAACTATTTCAAATCTTCGGAAATCAGAACTTTCCGGTTCAAAAAGGAGAATATTTAATGGCAAACATTATTCAGAATCAGGTACAGAAGCAAACACCCGCTGCGGCTGCTCAGCAGTCCATCGGCGCAATGCTCAACACATTCCTCGACCGGGACGGTATGCGGAAACGCTTTGACGAGCTGCTTGGCAAGCGCGCCCCACAGTTTGTTTCTTCCATCGTCTCGATGGTGAATGCGGATAAGAATATGCAACAGGCTTTTATGGAAAGTCCCATGACCGTTATCCAGTCCGCATTGAAGGCTGCAACGTTTGACCTGCCAATCGACCAGAACTTGGGATATGCCTATATCGTCCCATTCAAGAACTACAAGAAGGACACCGGAACAAAAAAGATGGAGGCGACCTTCATTCTTGGCTGGAAGGGTATGCACCAGTTGGCGCTTCGCACCGGCGCATACAAGACCATCAACGTGGTGGATATCCGCAAGGGTGAGCTGAAAAGCTACAATCGCCTGACAGAAGAAGTTGTGGTTGACTTCGTCGAGGATGAAGCAGAGCGGGAGAAATTGCCGGTTATCGGCTATGTCGGCTACTATCGACTTGTGAACGGCGCGGAGAAGACCATTTACATGAGCAAGGCGGCCATTGAAGCCCACGAGCGGAAGTTCCGCAAGGGCGAGTATCAGGGAAAGGGCTGGCGTGATGATTGGGACGCCATGGCGCGGAAAACCGTATACCGTCAGCTCATTGGTAAGTGGGGCGTTATGTCCATCGATTATCAGACCCGCGACGAAGGGAAGCAGCTGGCCGATGTTATGGCGGATGATTCCAAAGCGGAAGACGGGCTGATCGGCATTATTGATACCGACATTGTGACCGATCAGGCCACCGGCGAGGTGATTTCTCAGGAGGCAGCGAATGCTGAATAGTATATCAATCATGGGGAGACTTTCTTCTGACCCACAGTTGCGGAGAACTGCTTCCGGCAAGGCTGTGGCAAGTTTCTCTGTTGCCTGTGAGCGGGATTTCAAGAACCAGCAAACCGGCGAGAAGGAAGTTGACTTTATTGAATGTGTCGCATGGGGCGGCACCGCCGAAATGGTGGAGAAGTACTTCCATAAAGGTCAGATGGCCGTAGCGACCGGCAGATTACAGTTGCGGGGCTGGACGGACAAGAACGGCCAGAAGCGCCGCACGGCGGAGATTTTGGTAAACAGTATCTATTTCTGCGGAAGCAAGGAAAGCGGCACTCAGGCCAGCTCTGGGGCTGACAACGGATACAGCACACCGGCGTATCAGGCTCCCGCCCCTGCGGCGAACTTCGCGGAGCTGGATGGAGAGGACGAACAATTGCCGTTCTAGGCCAGAAAAATCAATCTTTCCTGTAAAAAATTGATAGTATAGTTTCAATTATCCCTGGGGCCTTGCGCCCCGGGGCATAGATGAGGTGAAAAACATGAGGCAACGCAAATACGGCAACCGGAAAACCAACATTGGCGGCAAGGAATTTGACAGCCTGAAAGAGGCCCGGAGGTATCAAGAGCTGCTGCTATTGGAGCGGGCCGGACGGATTTCTGGGTTGCAAACCCAGGTGAAATACGTCCTGATCCCCACCCAGAGGGAAGCCAGTTTTGAGGTTTATAAAAGCGGCCCAAACAAAGGGCGTAGGAAGCCCGGGAAGGTGCTGGAATGCGAGTGCAGCTACATAGCGGACTTTGTATACAACCAAGACGGCGAGATCGTTGTGGAGGACGTGAAAGGATACAGAGACCCGGCAAGTGCCGGATATGCCAAGTTCGTGATCAAGCGGAAGCTGATGTTGGAGCGGTACGGAATTCAGATAAAGGAAGTGTGACGGTGAGGACCCAATTTACATTTTACGAAAGCTTTTATAAGGCTATCAGCCGTATCAAGAAAAAGACTGATCGTGCCGATGCTTACGATATTATATGCGCTTATGCGCTTTTTCAGGAAGAGCCGAATTTGGATTCCGTTTCAGATGCCGTTGCAATTGCTTTTGAGTTGCTTCGCCCTGTTTTGGATAAGGCCAGAGAAAAAGCCGAAAGCGGGAAAAGTGGTGGAAGCAAATTGAAAGCAAACGGTAAGCAAAACGGAAGCAAACAAGAAGCAAACTGCAAGCAAGAGGAAGACGAAAGCGAGAAAGAGAAGGAGAAGGAGAAAGTGGGGGAGATAGAGAACG